>Ga0123342_1001923_pt1 | contig 34842 bp, 18 predicted proteins | sample Turbeawhitnodule_FD_89960 | JGI IMG/M metagenome (GOLD analysis project Ga0123342, IMG submission 89960) | Root nodule microbial communities of legume samples collected from Mexico - Turtle bean Mexico white nodule | ecosystem: Host-associated > Plants > Roots > Nodule | place: Mexico: Nepantla... | reverse complement strand
TTCGAGCCTATCCTAGCGAGTGTTTGTGTTGGGCCTATCGTGCCACCCGCTATCGGGCCGCTATCGGACCACCCATAATATATAGTCCCACGCACGAGCTTCTATCTATCACTCTCGGCGTGATGGGGGTGTGTTGGAGATCTCACATCGACTAGAGATGAGAGCCTTTCATAGTATATAAGTGGGTGCAAACCTCAACCCTATGAGCCGGTTTTATGGGATTGAGTTAGGCTTAAAGTCCACTTTGTAATATGGTATCTCCAACAATTATCTTATATACAAAGTATAATTATATTTTTATACTAAACTTTAAACAAAATTATATGACTTTAGACTTTTTCTCAATGAAAACTTCACCCTGTAATATGTAACAAGTTGAATGACTAAAATAATACTCATAAATTAATCTTTAAGAACTAAGAACAATAAAAAAAAAATGAGAAAACTCCCACAAAATCATCAATACTATTCTTGAATATCCCTATACACACAACCAAACTTGGAAAAGCACGTGTAGCTCCCATGAACATTTCACTTCACGAATCCAAACACGATGCCCTTTTCAAATTACAGTCAAAACTTTTGATTCATGACCAAAGACAAGAAAATATTTTAAAAGTAAATGGTCTTCAATGGAACTATACATGACACCTTTAGAAATCTTTCTACAAGACCACAACTCCCAATCATTATAGACAAAACCTATTTAAAAAAATCCAATGACCGAACTTATCCACTCCCTCATCTTCCATATAATCCAAAAAATATTAATTAAAGCAATCTTTAAAATTTCAGTAATTTGCCACTTATTTATCTGCATTTCTCATCTTCTTATTTTTGTCGTTTTAATCTTAATGTGTTAAACACTTTGGTATGCCATTATTATAGAAAAAACTTTTATGATTTATTCCTCCTGATCAATTGTCATTTAACCTTTTAACTTCTAGGTTCTTATGGGGTGTATTTAAAATGATAAAATTTAAAGATGGTTGGGAGTAAAATTAAAGTAAATGATATCTTTGTGCAAACGTAATAAAATTTAATATCAAATAAAATTAAATTAAATTTCAAAATATTCATTTATGAAAGATAAAGTCTAGAAGAGTTAAATACTTGTTTACCCTTAATACAATATAGACGTGATTTTTCGAATATTTAAGAAACAGATGAATTATTACTCAACAGCATTACAGTTAATAAAGTAAGCCAAGAAACTCTTTAAACCATTGATTTAGATGCTGTAATTAATAGTTTTCAATCAGCTTTTTAAAATTAAAAAAGGTAAAATAAATGAGTTTTCTTATAGTTAATATGATTTTTTTACTTAATTTTTGTAAAAACACTCTTATATAACTTCTTCAAAAATTCAAATACATAAATTGATTTAAATTTATACAGAGTTTTCATTTATTTGATAAAGTCCATACCTTTTCAGTTTCTTAACTTACTCTTTTCTAATTTAAGCAGGAAAAAATCTTACAAATGACCATCAATTAATACTTTGTTGCTTCCAAAGCAAGTCGTCATTTCCCTAGCGTTTGAGATTAATGTTTGTTTTTGTTTTGACAAAAATTTATTACTTTTTTTTCTCTTAAAAAAGTTTTAGAATTTCTCTTAAGACCACACTTTCTTTTTAAAAAAACCCAACATATGAAACCTAAATTTCGTTTGGATGTAGATAAAAATAACATAAAAAAATAATTTTCTCTTTCACGCTATTTGATGATAATAAAAATTTTATTATTTCCTCTCCGTCTATTTTGGTTCAAAATAAAAGAATATATCTTATCTCTTGAGTTCGTTTTCTCATTCAAAATATTTAACCTCTAAATCTTAATTAAGAGAACAAATTTAGTTTCAATTAAGTCTAGTGTATGAATTGAGGAAAGATTCTTTATGTAAGTCTCGTGATATTTTTCATTATTTCTAAATTTTCTGTACAATTAAATTATAATTTTCTCTACATGTGCAAGGTCAAAATCAGTTGTGGGCCTAGATGGAGGGGCCCATAAAGATTTCATTGTAATAAAGGTTCAGTTGAAGCATTAGATTTAGCAATAGCAACACTACATTGGCATTTACTAATCCTATGTACTGCATTATGTGTATGTATTTTCCTTATCATAAGTATAGAAGAAGGAAGGGAAGAGATGGATAAAGAGTGATAGAAAAACAATAAACGTGGTGTTTCCCACACAACTAATTTAGGATATCCACCCTACGACAGCGATGTTCAGAAACTTACAATCTTTCCATATTTTCCCTTTTTTCTCAAACATTATCCGTTTTGGTTCCTACATAGCCAATTCCATATGTGTACATCAATGATCTGGTGTGACGGCTAAATCTTTTCTTTCCCCCAAAAAAAACATCCTTTTTACTCTGTTTTCCAATGGTAAGTTTTATCTTTTCCTATCCATTTTTGTCAACATTAAGAGGTTATTGTTTACTTTAATAAATGAATTTGAAGATAAATTATATTTTACTAATTAAAAACAACAAAGTGAAACAGTATTAAGGATGGGTGTGTTTAATCAATAAGTCAAGTTTCACTATGTATACTATATAATATTACTGTAAAATATAAATTGAGTATTTTTTTAATATTATCACTTATCGTTAAATTTAAGTATTACTTACCATAATTTCTTCACCATTAGGAATACACCAAGTGTCATCAGATCTCTTACGTGTAGTCTTCCATACTTCAATTGCATTCGACCATTCCTCACTTTTTAACTCTTCTTTCTATTGAAAACAAATAAATAAGGTAATATAATGACACATTAAATAAAATAAAAGAACAAAAAAACTTTAATATGTGAAACATAAAGAAATCGTATAAAACAACATTACCATTTCAAATGCCTTTTGGACAATTGATTTAGTGCCAATAATTGATTTAATTACTTGTTTACTTCGACTAGCTTTATTTTTCAAGCTCCTTTCCTATAAATATAGAAATAATTTAATATTATAATACATAAAAAAAATCAAATTCAAATTTAAGATATAGATATACAAAGAAAGTAACCTTACCTTAAATTTAGAATCATTTCATTTGTTATGTATTAACCAAATCCCATTTTCGGGTACTACATCATATGACCTACCTTTGTTTTGGATATATGTTTGATACAAATGGTAATGTTTATTTCTATATTGCTTTTGCAACCGCTTCATTGCATGTTCTTTATCCTTTTCCATCAAACATAATGCATCCTAAAGTCATGAAGTTAAAAAGAGTACCAAATAATCAAAATAGATTAAATATATAAATAAAAATTAATTAAGTACACTTACATGAATAAAGTAATACTAACCTTCATATGTTTCCACATTAGAGTTAAATCATCTTCAGATATCTCCTTCCAAGTTTTAACTTGTAAAGGATCCTTTTGCGTATACACACAGTTGCTTCAGTCTTGAAATATTTTGCATGTTTCCCACAAAGTTTAAAATAAGGAGGGGGAAATTGGATGTCAAAAGTATTTCCCATTACCATTAATTTTTCTCTTTTCTTTGAAAGTTTTGCATTAATGGTATGCCCAAGTCGTTTCTTAACATGTTGATCTAAATTAAATTAGGAAAATAAATCAATACCAATTTCACTAATTATTTATTCAATCTAGAAAAACATGTTATACAAATACATGTACTTGTTTCATGTTGCTCAACATTAACCAACTCAGATGCATTGACCCTTTTAGAATTTAATCTTAATGGTCTTGTTATCTACAAAATATAAAGTAAATAATCACAAAAGTTTAAGAATGAGTTAAACTATCAACCTAACATAGATACATGTTACTTGTTTAATTAAACTAAACACAAATATTTATACATTTTAAGAATCTCATTACATACCCTTTTTTTTATTGTATTTTTCATCTTCACTTGAATATTGAAACTCTTCTAATTCTTTGGGTTTATATTCTTCATCATGCTCTTCATCTTTTTCTTTTCCCTTCTTGTTTTTGGTATCTTGAGTTAGGACTTCGAAAGAATAAGATAAATGTGATAATCCCAAAGCCTCTAGTTTTGCTTTGTTTTCTACAATCTTTGCAGCCTTTGTTCTTCATATTTAGACATGTCTCCTGCGAACAAAAAGCTAGGATGCTTTCTCAGTTGAAAATGGATCTATGTTGAAGTGAACTTTAACTTATATTTGTCAAGTCAAATAATAAACTAAACTAAAATAAATAAGCCAACAAGAAATAACAAGCAATTCACATCAAATAACAAGCAATGTTGACAATATATTCATGAGTTTGAACATTCATCGCTGAAGGAGGAAGCGCGTAGAAAACTGGTTTTGTGGAGTATAGGTCGTTTTGGTATGTTTACAAGAGTTTTGATGGGTGATGCTGATTTTGTTCTTTCAGCGCTTATTGATCAACACCAGTTCCTAGCTGCCCAAACTGATTACCACCAAATGAATACACATCACCATCAGCAGATATACACTGTATGCCACAGTCCTGCAACAACTCCCTCTATGTGGATACCCAATAAGAAAGATACACAAGTTGGGCGTAGTTCATCATCGATAGTTCCTTGCCCACACTTGACAAAAACAAGATGACATGAAGAATTAAACAATATCTAGGTTGATGTAATAATTAAACAGTGAATTTTGCCATTTTACTTCTCTTTTCGACGAAGTTGAACTCCCCAACAACCCATTCTCCCGGTAGTTTTAATTTTTCATCTATACTTATTCTGGCTGTTTTTAAGTAGGAGAGTTATCACAAATGTTATAATTAATGATAAAGATATTTATGCAAACATAATATTTTTAAAAGTAATATCATAAATGTTATAATTAATGATAAAGAGATTTATGCAAATATAACATACCAATTTATAAAAGATACACATGAAAAATGATTATATTATGTAAATAATTTAAAAGTAATTGGGCACCTTGTGTTTTGGCTTCTTGCTCAGGTTTTGAGATTCACAACAAATTAAAAATAATATCTAATGTAAACGCACAACACATGAAAACATATACCATTGCCATAATAAAAACACATATTAGATTATTTCTTTGAATAGTTTTATATATAATATTATTATGCATATAATTGATTACACATTACTAATTAAAATATCTTATGAGAAAACAAACATTCACTTTCACCACCTAAACCTCTGCTGAGAAACTTCGACCATAATTAAATCAAACATCTAATTAATATATCATTCATCTATGATTAGAAACCTATCACATTGCAGCTCAAATGAAAACGCTCACAAGTCACAGCTTAGAAACGCAAGTATTTCTGAACTCCTATAAATAATATTTCAGTACCTAAATACCATAAAATATAGCTATTATGGAGATAAGAAATGGGAATTCCCATCAGAGATGCATAGGGGAATAAAGCCCATCCCTGCCCCCACTCTGTTAACACTCCTACTCAAGCTATGATTTTTTATGGAGTGGGTTATTACCCGTGTCTTTCCAGATGAGGATGATCCGATAAGTTCAGTTAATTATCCTTCACGTATTCCACCTCCGAGCAATGCATCAATCCTGAGTTACATGGACTTAAGCACAAAGTAATAAGTAGTGCTACTTTTAATAGACAATCACGCCTTACTAAACCAAATCTAACATCTATTAAGAATTCAACGTTATAATCCACAAAAAGTTTTCAACACCAAAGAAAAAATGTGAGCATGAAAATGGCGTGCAAACACAGTTATGTGATGAGTCAAACAACAAAGAGTTTATAAATGAGACAATAATCTATTAATGTATTGGAACTGAACTGAGATAACAGAGTATGGGATGCTCCTTATTATCAAGGAGTTACATTATTATCTGATAAGATCATGATAATAAATTAAAGGAAAAAGCAGACTTGGAGGAGAGAGAGAGTTTGAGTTAAGTCACTTACAAGAATACTGCATCAGAATGGGATTTTTGAATATTAGGATTTAGGAACCATTGCTAGCAAACTACAGGCTTGCACACATCAAAAGATTTTATTTGCAATAAATACTGACAAAATTTAAGGAAAACACTACTTCATTTAAAATCCATAAACCCACATAATGTTACTGCATTTATTAAACAGAATAAAAAAAAAGCTCATTCCTAAACCCTAAATGGATATAAATTCCAAATTTCATAATAAAAATCAAGAGGAGGAAGATGATTACCTAAAGCTAATGGAAATGGAAATATCGTAACCTGTTCATTGAATTAACTTGAGTTTTATATTAAAACAAAAATGAAAAGGAAAAAAATGGGATAGATGAACATTAGACCTGATGCGCATATCCAAACAAAACTGTAAAGTTGACAATGAATCTCCCTATATCCCTATAGTCTCACCTTTCCACAACACTAATTATATGATAAAATAAAATAAGAAAAAACTATAAATCTCTTACCTGTATCCCAAATAGTGATGGCACAACAAATTACTCTACAAAACCTGTACAGAAAATAAAACAAACAATGAACACTAATTGAAACTAGGGAAGCTAACCTAACCTTTTGGTCCTCAGTGACCTTATACACATTAAAGAGATGTTCAACTTTAGCTTCCCTTTCTAAATACAAAGTAGGGTCATTGGACCCACTACAACTAGGTAACTTTACAAAATCAAAAGAATGTTGTGGTTGTGGTTGGTGTTGATGGTGCCGTTTGTCAATATGTGCATTTGCCAATCATGTTCTTGACTCCCATAGTACATGGAATGTCTAGTTGTTCTTGGCGGCTCCCATCTCCTTTCTTAAGATTGCCTCTCTTGAACTTCCTCTAGCCTTTGCATTCGTTTCACTAGTTTCCGCATTTTGTCTTCTTTGTGGGCCAAACTCCTCCGGGCATCCTCAAGCTCTCCCAAAAGACGTGTCTTTTAAGGAGATTGTGGTTTAGAAGATTTCCCTAAAGATAGATGATACATAACTCACAAGTGAACAAACAATTAGTGAAATAGAAGTTAGAAAACACTCTCTCAAGTTTGCGTCACTTTTGGTGAAAAGAAATCAAGAGGAGAACACCCTGAGCACTCAAAAAGAATTTTATCCTCTCAACAAAACACTACAAGAAAATCATGAAATAGAAACCAATTTTAGAAACAAAAAATAATTAGTTGCTATAGTGACTAAATTAGAGACCATTTTAGAGACTAAAAAAAATTTTGGTTTCTAAATTAGTTTCTATTATTGTTAAATAGTTTCTAAATTGGTATCTAATTAGGTACCAAGGTTTTAACTACCAATTATTTAGATTCTAAATTTGGTAGCAAAAATCTTGGTATCTAATTAGATACCAATTTAGAAACCATTTAACAATAATAGAAACTAATTTAGAAACCATTTTTTTTCAATTTTTAAAATGGTCTATAATTAAGTCAAACAACTAATTATTTTTGGTTTCTAAAATTGGTTTCTATTTCATAATTTTCTTATAGTGAAAGGTCTATCTTGGTGTTGAAAATATCTCAAGTGAAAGAGGACAAAGCCAAAAACACTTGATCTCAAAGAACCACAACAAAACTTAAGAAATTTGAAAAGACAATAAAGAAAAGCTCAAAACAAGAAAGCTAAACCAATTTTGTGAAGAGAGATTATGACAAAACTTGTAAAGGAAGACAAATAAGAAAAAGGCACACAAAAAAGACTCTAAGATACTTACTAAACTTTTAACAATGAAACTTTCTTTAGAAATTTGTCAAAGCAAAATGATAAAAATTCCACAAAGGTTGAAATCAATTTGCCAATCAAGATGAACCCAAAATTTTGAAAATGTTGCTCTTTGAAAGAGTGGAACACAATTTTTTTTTCTTTTTTTTTTTGTTGGCGCAACTTCCCTTTTCTCTTTTTTTTTATACTTGTTTTTGGATTATGGAAATGAAATGTCCATAGTTTTGGTCATGCATATTTTCATATAACTCCAATTTTCACAAAAATGTTTGGGATTCAAAACAATTGATCACTTAAAATATTTTGTTTGGAATTTAAATCTAGTTCTACTAAAACAAGTTTCTAATTACTTATAAACTTTCACAACTAAAAGAAAGTAAGTAGAGACAGAACTATAACGACTCCTAGAACACTAAAAAACATATGAGTCAAGACAAAGAGGCAAGAACAATAAAAGACATAAAGGAACATTCAAAAAGCGAAACAATGTTATTGAATAAGGTAAATACCGAAATTAAAAGCAAGAAAGTAAAGGACTGATATTAAAAGTGCTTGAAAGTAAAGACAAGAATTTAAAGGTGCTAGAATGTAAAGACAGGGAATTAAAGATGCAAGTAAAGTGGCAATCAACTCTAAACAAGATAAGCTAAAAAAATAAAGCTCTGATACCACATTATGTGAGTTGATTTTAGGATTGTTCATTTTATGGTGTGACATTTTACTTAGATTGAGATTTTAGAAGTGTAAGAGTGAAAACCTTAGGAAAATCCCCACTAGACATTAACTTAACCAAGTAGTTAAGTAGATGTGAAGGTTCATTTCACAAAGGCAAAGATCAAAAGACAAGATATGGTGAGAATGGATGCAAAACTCAATTGATAAAGAAAAAACCGAGAGCAATACAATGAAGGAAACAAAGACAATGAACATAAAATGGAAGGCGAAAATAAAGGAGAATGGAAGAAGGAAACTTATGGAAAATGAGAGTGATGATCACGCCACTTGATGGGTGGTAACCATCAAGATGAGTGGAAGGCTGCCACTTGAGAGCTTCATTCTCATCAAGATAAGACCAAGGGAGAGGAGATAACATTCACTCAAGCTCACACAAATTTTGCAGAGTTTCTTTACTTCTCAAAATTCAACTTGTAAAATACAATGGGTACTCATATTTATAGGTGAATGAGCCTTGGAAAACAAGCAAGAGGGGTAGGATGGGAAAAGGAAAAAATGGGCTGCCTTAGGGTTTGACTAAGTTAAACCTGCATCCTAGGCTTGTCCTTCTAGAAACTAGGTCAAATTGCCTTCCTAGAGGGCTAGGAACAAGCTAAAATGATACATACATCCCATATTATGCTAAAGGCACCTTATTCTAGCCTATCTTTGTTATTTGGAACCCTAAAGTGAGCCCAAATTATTTACAAACATATTCTATTTTTTAAGAAGACCAAAAGGAAGAACTTCTGATTTTCTTATATTTGGGTTTATAACTTCTTCTTTTGTTGATTCTTTCTCGAGGCTTGGGGGGGGCTGCCTTTGTATCTTGAGATGACTAACCCTTTTGGGAAGTGCTTGTTGTGTCCTTAGTTATCTGTCAGTTTGTATCAAAAAGGTAGGGCGCCCTTTGTTTCAACGAAGTTGCGTTCCAACAAAGCAAAGGGAAGAGCAGATTCCAACAGACACAGACGGATCAGAGCTTGTCATCAAGGTCAATCAGCGAGCAGGTCAACCAACAAAAACATTTGACGCCCATTGTGAGGCCCGATAAAACGAGGTCCCACCCGCAGTCGTGCTCGATTTCCTAGACGTGATGAGGAATACAAGGCAAGGCCTGTTAGGATCTGAAGGGAGTGACAACCCCACCATACAACAACTTATGGAGACTGTGACTGCTCTCCAGGAGGCAATGGCGAAATCCAAAACTGAGCAGGAGAGACTCATGGTGGAGGTCTGAGCTGAGCAGCTGCTCGGGCAAGACCAGCTGATGGCGGAAATAGACGCGTCTCGAGCAAGCAACGATGAGTTACGCAGGACCAATGAGAATTGTGTAGGAGTCTACATCCAGGTCGGAACTTATGAAACAGAGGGAAGGCTCTGCAGGGCAGTCATACCTCCTCGTATCTAAGGACATTACTACCCGTGCATATTGTTTCCGCTTGCATATCGACTACCATTTCCTCATCCCGTGTTTGAAGTCTTACCGAGACCGCACAAAATCTATTCAAGTATGTTTTGAGCGACTCCCTTTCACTATGTCTAACATTGAATAGGTCACACAACCGTGGGGGTTGACCTTATTTTCTGAGAACTGCTCCTTAAACATTCTAGAGAACTAGGGGAAGGAAGTGATATGAACCTCCAGAATCCCGCTAAACCATTGCAGGGTTGTCCCTGTGAACGTACTCATGAACACCTTACATCGAACTGCATTGGACCCCCCGGAGAGGATCATTTGAGCTTTGAACGTCTTTAGGTGATTCTTAGGATCTTCTACACCAGTGAACAAGACAATCTTGGATGTTATGTAATGGGGTGGCACCAACTCGTCCATAATTTGCTGAGAGAATGTCTTGGGGTCGTCCCTCGACGACAAATCTGGGGAACGTTCTTGGATGGGACGCCGACCCTGTTGGTGCAAGCTTCTTTGCAACTCCTCATTAGTCCTGCACAACTCCTCATTGGCATGCACATGCTCCTTCATAGTCATTCAGAAGGTCATAATCTCTGCCATAAGGCGTGTCTGAAGGCGCTCTTGGTCAGCTCGAGCCTCTTCTCGTAGTCACTCTTGCAATGCCTGGGCTTCTTCTCGGGCTCGCTCTGCTCTTGATAATATTCCTCGTTTGCCTCCTGGAGAGCCCTCATGGTCTTCATAATTTGTTGCAAGGTTGGGACGTCGCCTCCTTCAGATCACAACGGTCCTTGCCATGTGTTTCTCATCTCGTAGTGTGCTTAGTCACAAATGTGGATGGGATCAAGTTTTATTGGGCTCCACGGTGGGCGCCAAATGTTCTTGTCAGATGACCTCCGATGGATTGAATGGGTGAGCTCCGCTTCTGACCTGTCTCCAGTTGGTGCTCCGAGATGTCGCTCTACTGGGACAAAGGGGGCTCTATCTGTTGATCACACTCTAACGATCAAGTCAATGAGAGCATTCAAACTATCGAATCAGTTTCAATCTAAAGTATTCAGAAAAAGCGTACCTTTAACCCGGGTCTCAAGCCCCTTTTATAGATATTCCTTCAACAATTTTCATCAATGAGAATATAATCTCAACATACAAAATATAATATTCAACAATAATATCATTCAACAATAATATCATTCAACAATATGTGTTTACCATGTACATGTTACTTTCAGGTACAAACATTCCTAACTGCTTCTACTTGCATTTAATAATATACTTCAACCAATTCATTTATTCTTGTATACCTCAACCAATTCAATTATTTCTTCTGTTATTTTTATTTGTCTTTTTCACGTAAACTTACTAGAAAACTTGAAATGACCTCGTAATACACTTTTGGGTTCGTATTCAATCCAGGTCGAGCTAGGCATAACTCGCACAACCGAGCTGACCATACTTAAACACTTGAACCGAGATCATGAAGAGTCAGTCCAGTACAATTTTAGTTTCCATTGATATTATTTGATAAAAAAGAAAAAACATTTACTTATGAAAGATAAGTGTTTAAGGTTTTTTCAAGACTTACAAGGTAAATGAAGTATTTGCAGTCATTGAATTTACATTATTAATTTAGTCTTTCAGTTTACATTATTAATTTTGACTTTTGTTTTACAAGAGGAAAATAATTTTCACTTTATAATTACAACTAATTAGTATCATATATTATTTTAAAACACATTTAGGAGTTTCTATAATGTTTTATAAAAATTAATTTAAAATTAATTTTAATTTTATTATAGTGGGATTTTAATCAACATTTTTATTTATTAGATTTTCATAATTAATTCATGTCCGGGTAATAACAAGTGAGGCTTATGACTATGAATATTTTGGTCATTTACAAAAATAAAGATATTAAATACTCCACCAAAAGCTTAGCCTGCATGCTACTTTTGATATAATGAATGACGAGTTTATTTATTTATTTTTAATTAAACTATGCGTAGTTGATTTGACCTACCAAATTAAAATTTTATTCAAAACAATTAAAAACAAAAATTACACCTAGTTGTTGGTTTACGATATTTGTAGAGACTAATTACGATATGTGTGTGTTTTGTCTGTGGAGTGGAGGAGAATAAATGAAAAGAAGAGAGGAGAAGGAAGAATGAGGTTGACCCAATAGCCGCCCATGGCCCATTTAGCAGGGATTCGCTGGATGGTGGTGTGGGCCCAATTGCCCAATTGCCCAACGAATAATAGATAGTTCCCTCTTATCATAGGATAATAATGCAACCACGCCACTACCAACTTTTCTAGCCATGTAAATTCCAAATCTTCAAAATTTAGTTTAAAAACTTCAAATTAGGAAAAAAAAATTCAACTCAAACCATATTTAAATATTAAATGGGTAATTAAAATTGAACTAACTCTAACTCAACCTACAAAATTCACATGATGGACAATTTTACATGTGATTTACTTTCTTTAATCTTGAAAAAAAAGTTCACACTAGCTAAAAAATGTTTGTTAATAGTATTGAGTTATAGGAAAATTTCCTTAAATTTTTCTCTAAATTATCCTTGAAAATAAAGATGTTATTATTGAAATAGAATCTGAATTATGTTAGTTGAGATTGATGGTGCACTTTTCCTTTAATTAGGATATTTTAAGAGGAGTTGGTCTCACTCTCAAATTTAATAAGTTAGGGAAGTTATTATCTTCCTCAAATAGCGCACACGTGGCTTGCTTATTGCCAATTTGCTATGAAGAAGCCTTGAGAATAAGCATGAAGCATGTTTGAGCTGTAAAATGATGGAATGGAATTGGAATCTTATAATTTAGAATTTCATTCTTTATCCTCCTAAGCCATAACTGAATCTTGGTTTTATATTCTTTCATTTTTTTTTTCCAGCAAGAAAACAAATTTTAGTTGGAGAGAATCACACTTTAATCAATCAAGATATGAAAACCCTATTTTTCAATTATTTTTAGAAAAGTTAAATATAATATAAATTAGAATTTATTCTTAAAATTGAATCTAATATCACAGGAAAGATAGCAGTAAAATGAAGTTATAATTAAGTTGTAAGATGTGAGAAGATATGGTTTATTGAAAGTTGTTAAAATGTGATTTTATATTCGAAAAGAAAGTGGGAAAGAGAGAAGCAACCAGATGTGGAGAAGCATGCATGTTGGGTTAGCTGTAGAAGAATAAAACTCTGCAACTTCTAAGGGATTCCCTTCACATTTCAGTTTCTACTAAATTCCTTTATTCCATTAAACTTAAAGGAAAAGGAAAAGGAAAAGCACTAAATTTTTATTTTATATGCCAAATATTTTAGCATTCATTCTACGTAGTACGTATCCTAGGTTTCTACTGCTCAAGGAACCACAATTTATTTGCTTATGCCAAATTGCAATCACCTTTCATCTTCTGTTCGATTCATCTTCTAATATTTTATATATAAAATGATATTTTTCGTGTCGTAAACGCTCTTTAAAATTCAAATTCGCTTTTATTACTGTCGATGAGATACACAAATTACATAACCTATTATATCACACAAAGATGTCAAGAAACAATTATAATAACATTGTTGATTAAAAGAACAAAAAAATGTAGCACAGTCGGATTACAGTATATATAATTATTAATAAAACTAGTGGAGTATTTTTTTTTTATTATATGTATATTTGTATTTATTAAAAATATTATAAAGTTATACTATAATATTCTAATTTTATTATAAATTTATATGTATCTATACTTTTTAAATATTATAATAAATTTTATATTTGTTTTTATTGAAGATGAGTTGTTCATCCTTTGAGGTGTTTGTGCCAGCATTCTAAGTTTTCTAAGCTGGTCAATGAGTGGTGAGACACCTACAAAAGGTTTTCCGACACTCAACTCAGTAAAAGTATAAGTATTTGTAAGTCAATAAAATTAGTATGAAATATTATATGTACTTCATGAAAGAATGAAGGTATTTATTGATTTTTGGATCTAAATAGATGTCCAATAAAGTGATTACTTTGTCGTATGTATGAGAATTAAAATTGAACTATGAGTAACATGAGCAGTTAGCACTGTGTTATAAGGTGAACTGTCATAACTGCTAGTGATTTTTGTCCACTAACTATAGTGAATATATTCATTACAATAAATATATAATAAATACTTATTACAAAAATTTATACTAATCAAAATATAGTCAACATAGTAGTTGTATATATTTTTAAAAATTAATAATTATTAAAATTTATAGTTAATTTTAATAAATATGAATACATTTATTAATTTTAAAAAAATTATTTCACAAATTATTTTAAATACTCATAAATCAATTAAACTTGAATTTTTGATGAATTTACTATTTTATTCTTTTTTTTAATTAATTAGTTTAGTTCAAATTTTATATTATTTTTTAAGCAAACCAAATTAAAGTATTTATTATATTAAACTATAATTTTATGATCATAATGTTAAAACAGTTTCATATACGCGAATACAATTTCTATATACTTTCTAGTTATATAACATGTTAAAGAGTTAGTGACTAAAGAGTAAACCTTTCTTAATAGGTAAACCTTACATAAGTTAAAAACATGTAATTAGTGTCCATATTATTTAGTTTCCAACTTTATATAAGTAATTTATAATATTATTTTATGAACATGAATACTCATATATTTATAAATATTTGAATTTAATTACCACATTATAAAATAACATATTGAGAGTTATTATTATTTAAAGGTATGTTCACTCTTTATACATTGAGCAAATAAGGTAGAGAGAATGGTTAACATGAAAGATGGTAGAAATATTGTGCATTTATATTTCAATTAAAACATATTGTATGTATATGGTAGAGATGTGTTCTCTTTATTCTTATTATATGTTTCTTTTGGGTTGAAGGGTCTTCTTTTTCCTTGTGAATGTGTCTAGTTTTTTATTGGTGAAAGTAAGATATATGTAAAAAATATTTTGATGTATAAGTTATGATTTGGTATATGATAGGTGAAAGCAATAAATACGATACATTGATGTGTATATTTGTCTTGGGTGTAGTGCATATTTATAGGGTTATAATGGACCATCGATTTTGGATCTGGATTAGAGTAGACCACAAAGCTAATCTTAATGTTAAAGTAAAATTTTGTACCTTTCATAATGCTAATTGTGTCATACAAAAAGTTAGTCGTTGATTCCCAAAAATTGATTTCAATCACGTCATTTATGAAATATTCAATCACGTCATCAATGAGACACTCCATCATTAGTATAGATGGTAAGTGTATTATATAAATTTATAATAAGTTTATATTTTACTGCACTTGGTTTATATAATTTAATATACTCTCGGAAATTGCGGTAATGTTTTAATATACACAAGTTAATAATAATATTTTAATTTGTGGTGACATAAGAATAAATCTTTAATCCACATTGAAAATAACCTCTCCTTAATATAATTCAGTAATAGTCCACTAATTATTTCCTGTTTAGTTCCTTTTTAGGTACAGCCCAACTACATCAATTTGTCGTATCGTATAACTTTTTAACCTTCTTTCTCTTATCTCATTTTACTTTAGGTTATATCTTCTTTTCTAATTATCTTCCATTTTAACTTGTTTTTACTTATCTCAGTTTTCTCTACCAATTGTCTTTACTAAAATGTGTTTGCTCCTTACGTAACTTTCATTCATCATAAAAAAATATTAATATAATAAATGTGTATTTTATCTGTATATTTAATTAAAGATCAAATTATTTATGTTAACATAAATATAATAATTATTTGTTTAAATTTATATATTTTCACCATTTCAAAAATATTTGTTAAAAAATATTTTAAACTTAGAATCATAAATCAAAAGTAAAAAATAAAAAACTAGTAAGAATCCATTTTTCACGTAAAACAATTATAAAACAACTATATAGCACGGTTTTGTTTTGATATAATGGGCCAAACTCCTTGCGAGTTTAGTAAATGAAATTATGGTCGAGTTCCAAGGAATGTATAACCCATCTTCCAAGCATTTTATTTATGCTTAAATATCACCCTATTATTAATTATGTAAAAAATTCACCCTTCGCCAAAATAAATAAGCTATAACACAAGAAAAAAAGTTTCAACAAAGTTGTTCGATGTTGAATTTGGATCACCAAGAATATGAGTCCTCATAGTATGTTTGGAGAAAAAAAATTGTTAAAAATAATAAAATATTAATTTCACTACAAGAAAATCATTAAATAGAAACTAATTTTAGAGATCAAAATAAATAGTCACTGCTAAATTAGAGATCATTTTATAAACTAAAAAATTATTAATATATAAAATAGCTTCTATTATTAATAAAAATTTCTAAAGTAGTTTCTAAATTGATATTTATTTTTTTAGAGATTAATTTAGAATCTAAAATATCAATAGCTAAAACTTTGGTAACTAATTTAGATACCAATTTAGAAATCATTTTATAATATTTTATTAATAATAGAAACCACATTAGATACCAATAATTTTTTAGTCTCTAAATTAGCATCTAATTTAGTTAACGCCGTTTGGTGATATTTAACAGAAAGGACAATTTTGAATACATTTTAAAAAACTTAGGGACCAAATTGAATTTTTTAAAAACCACTGTACCAAATTGACTATTGGCTATAAATATAGGGACGAAAAAGGTAATTAAACCTAAAAAATATTATTGATCGGTTAATATTTTATCATTCAATTTATTATTACCATATATATGTTTGGGTTAAGAAATGACTAGATAAATGTCATTCTTTTACAATGTGTTTATCAATATTTATCTATATGTTAGTGCTTATGGTCACTTGAGTCTTCTTGGTTAGATGTCCATGGACTTATAGGTAGATTGCACTAGTGCAGAAAAGGTGAAAAACGACAGTTATTTTAGCATTAACACGATGATTCTTGAACCGTTGTGTTTAAATATATAGTCTATTATCTTGAGGCATAAACGACGACTATTTGACTGTCATGTTAATATAATCACCATTTATTATGAGAAATTCTTTTAGATCATTTTGTTTAATGCGTTTTCCATCTAAATTAACCTATTCAGTTTGACACAGCCAACCAAATACATAAATTTAGATAATCAAATTATATATATTCATAAAAGTGTATGACAAACACTAATACATACTCTTATGTATCTATCTCCTTACTATATTATTGGCTAGCTATCCTAGAGTTATAGAAATAAAGGAAATATGTGGCCCAAACATGTCTTACATAATCTATGTCGGCCGAAGGTAGTGGTGTCTCATCAGTAAAGAACTACATTACAAAATAAGGTTCACATTAATTAGTGTTAAGATACATATACTTTAAAGAATTATAAAGAATAATTTAAATATTATTACCTGCTTCTAATCACTTAATGCCTAGTCTTACAATGGTAACCATCCATTGCATAACGTAATAACAACACTCATAGATTCTCGGTTGTGTATTGCACTATAATTCAATAGAAATTAAAAATTAATATTGATAAACAATTGAAAAAGGAAGACAAAAATTGCAAACCTTTAGGTTCACGTCATGCCCTAATTAATACAAGAAACCGCGTTAGTAGGCGTTTAAGTAACATACGCAGTTAAGTTTATAGTGTAATTACACATCAATTATATTCTTCAGATGTGTGGATGAATTTTTGTGCAGGGAACAAAATCACACAACAGTGAGTCAACAATGGATTATTTTAACTAGCTTTCCCAAGAACACATGCAACAAGGTAGGAATTGTACGTAGGAGGAGGAATGTATTTAAGGTTAGCCGACCAAACTATGTGTTATTTTTAGGGATTGAAATGAAATTTTGAGGCTTGTTATGACTCATTTCTTTTTGTGTTTTGTTTGTTAGCCTTTAATACAATCCACACATACCTTCAAATAAATAAAATCTAAATTCGAAAGTATTTCATTCTTTACTATTCCTTGCATCCTTTCTTTGGATATGTGTCCCAAACGCTTATGCCATAAGTAAACAAAATGTTCATTCACTAAACTGCGTTTAGCGCCAACATTATGATGCAAGGTCATTAGAGTTTCAACATATAAATTATCAAGATTCAATTTATATAAACCATCATAAAGTGTACTAAATAATATCATACAAGTACACTTATACAAACTGAAACAATCATTCGCAAACATAAAAGAGTATCCAACAACATCAAGTTCAGACAAAGAAATGAAATTCCTAGAATATTAGGTACATAAAAAGTATCAAAGAAGTCTAAATGAAATTTAGTGTTAAGAATTAAATGATAAGTCTTGATAGTTTCCACTGGAACCTTCACTCTATTCCACATGAAGAAAAACTTCTCATATGGCTTTATGGTTCCAATTTAAAGGAATCCATGCATCATATTAGAAACACGAGTTGTACATTCAGAATCAATCCACTAAGTATTATGTGAAACTTTAGTTAAGTTTGATTCAAAACAGAACTATGCTCACCTTTCTTTTCGAACCAAACTTTACGTTTGGGATAATTCTTCTAGAAATGTCCACATTTCCCACAAAAATGACATTTGTTATTTTTCTTCTGGATTTTAGTAAAGGACTCACTTATCTTTAATGGTGTTTTTCCCTTTCCATGTTTGTTATCAACTTTCTTTCCTGCTCCCTGATTATTCATATAATGAATGAAGTGGTTTTCGTGATTCGTAAGTCTAATATCTTTCTAAACTAACATACTATGCAATTCATGTCCATTATTCCTCTTTCATGGTATTATAGTTCACATGGACGAGATTATTCAGATGATAATGAGTTCAAGATGAACTGCATAAGAAAATTCTCATCCATTTTCATTCCAAAGACTTAAGTCTTGTTGCAATATTTGTCATCTCATTGATATGTTCATGCATAATATGAGAACTATCAAACTTTATGGTGGTTAAGGTACTCATTAATATCCCGACAAGAGACTTATCAACAATTTGGGAGTGTTCTTTCACAAATCTCAAATTCTTTTGCACTTTCAGTTCTAGGAAAAATAAACTTAATGTGACTTGTTATGCTCATTTGGATAAACATAAGATTATGTCTCTTTGACTTTTCCTAAACCCTATAATGGGTTTTCTCTTCATTGCTACTAGCATCAGTAATAGCAACATGTTTCTCAACTTGAAAAGTCAAATCAAGATCAACACACCTAAGTGAAATTGGACTTGTTCACTCCAATATAAAAAAATTCAATCTATTAAAGTCTGGAACAAACATAACATACAAATGTAAAGATACATAAGCATATACTACAAGTAACACATGCTTAACATTAATACTTTGAATCATAACTTAAACATACAATGCAGATTCAGACAACAAACAAACATTTTATGTATACTAATGTTCTCCTTTGAATGATACATTAATACACAAATATAATTATGCTAATAATATTAACATTATTTGGTAAGACGTACAATAATTAGAAATACTTATTATCTTTAGATATATAAATAAAGCTAATAATGCATACTCACTACCAAGACTCATATCCATTAATTATAAGAATAATTAATCAACCTTTAGATTATCCATAAATGTCTCATTATACCGAACTTCAATTAACCCATAAATCAATTGTGTATAAATTAGCATCCATTCTATAAATAATTAAAATATAATTTATTATTAATTTGAAATTAAATATAACATAAAAAATTAATCACTTGTTGACTCCAAATTTATCATACAATTAATTACAAAATTATATATATAACCGTGGGTGTTAGCATTTCAATGTAAAGCCTAAAACATTTTAAAAGTGCATTGATGGATCACATTAAATACATATGGGTCTTAATTTCCATACCACCAAATAAAAACAAATTGATACAATTGAATGCAAAATTGCATCAGCATTTAAGATACAGTAAAATTGAATGCAAAATTGCATCAACATACGCGCACACTTTAATGGGGGCATGGTGCAGGGGGAAGTTGATGCTTATCCATATCAATTGGATTTCAAATTGAAATCAACTCACAATACAGGGGAAAATTAATTCATTAATTCCAAGCAGGTGCCATAAAAATACGGATAACATAGCAAATAACATTGAATAATCCCAATCTTCAATGTTGAGAGTAAAACCCTTAATTAAAATTGAAAGATAAAGACTATATAAAAAGAATAAATTAAATCTTCATATTTCTCTCTGCAGTATTCAAGCACAGAAGAAAAGTGGTGCAGCGCTTTAATTCAATTACAAGGAGGAAAAAAAATACAAACCGTGCTGTGTGTTTCCCTTGATACTTCACTGCCATAAAATTTTACGTCCTTCGATTCACGAATTCATAACTTTTTTTTATTAAAGTTTATAAATTGAGAAAATATTATTTATAGAGAATCATAAATTCCAGCAATATGATTCTGATATCAGGTGTAAATTCTAAATTTTAATGTATATCATAAATTTTTTATAATATATAATTCTCACGTTCTTTATGTATTATTTGACCTATTAATTATGTTAATATTCATTACATAATATAAATATTAATCATCTTCATGATAACTACTTAGAGTACTAAAAGTAACCATAAAACTCTATTCGTGAAATTCTGACACTCTAAATTATTGAGACATGTTATAAACTACATAACTTTTAAATATAAATACAACATCAGAGAGTATTTTTTACTCACTTAATACTTGATATTCACTTATTTTTCAGAGATTATTATACATTTACTAACTTGAGCATCATATAAGTAGATTTTCACTCATGATGATAAAACTCGACAATTTTATGAGAAAAATGTCAATCTTCACCAATAACTAGGATTTAACATCTCGAAAGGCTCAATACCAAATCTGGTAAGAACAATTTATAATAGGAATATGATTCATAAAAGATCCATTTTTTTCACACGATGAAGAATGAGAACAACCTTCATTCAAAAAAATCTAACTGTTTTGTTTTTTCTTTTCAATTTCCATAAAATTGTCTTTTCTTTCCAATTTCCATACAAGAGTTACTATTAGATTTTTAAAAGATAACTTATCATATTAATCAATAGTTATTTTTATTTTTAGTAAATCTTATTTAGATCCAAAATATATTTATCATAAATCACATTATTTGATTAATTTAGATGAATTTTCTAATCTGTTAACTGTTGAAATCGATCATTAACCAATTCTATACCTACTTCGACTTTCGGTAGTTAAGCTATAATATTAATAATACGTGTTTGATTTTGTAGCATCGTGCAAATTGATCCTTATCAATATTTTGTTGGTAAGAGAAAGAAAAGAAAATTATGAGAAGTGCCTTTTCTTTACCTGTTTATTATACCTTTAAAGGACTCTGATTCTGACTTAAAAGTGGCCAACTAAGTGAGTTGCCACCGCAATGTTTGGGATAATGAGTTTGTGAACAATAATTGACATGTGGAGATTAGATTTAGGTTAGGATAAAGAATAAATTCATCAATTTTTTATATCTACCAACTTTCCTACCTAGTCCACTACTTCCACATTTTCTTTATTTTATAATCAATTTTTTAGACCCTACACAATCTACACTTCAACAAACTTAGGCCACAAAGTGAAAACCTAGTTATCAAATTGCTTTATTATATTAATTGTCTTTCAATTAATTATAATATCTCCAACTTACTCTTCATTCAGACTCAATTTAAGAGATTGGTGTCTCTTCACACATATTTTTTATTTATACCAACTTCTAATTACATATTTAAAGGATATAGTTTTGTTAATAATCCATATCACACTGTATTAGTGGTAAATATTCACTATGTGATGTAGAATCTTTAATTTGTTGTTGGTATTAGAAAAATATATTACACTATATTTTCAATTCTGGTTCTTTTAAGGCCGTACTGATGAAGAGGTTCTTATGCCCTTTAATTGGGCCATAAGTCATACTGAGTTCAAGCCCAGTTTTTTTATCTTTTTGAGGAAATAGAATATTTTTGGCAACTTCTTCCTGCACCTCTACAAATTTCTTCCTGCACCCTATCATTTTTCGAGAAGACTGTTTTGCCCAATTTAAAAAATGACTTTCGGATTGTTCTTTTCGAAATATTTCCAGAACATCTTTTCTGAAACATGTTTTATGAATTCTGGATTTATCAATCCAGAAATAAAAAAAAATGTTCCAGATTTTTTATTCCATAAATATCCTTTGTTTATGGAACCATTATTCCAAAAACACCTAAAACTGTAAAAGGTAATTTTGATATTTTTGAAGAATGTAGGGATACATGAAGAAAAATGTAGAGGTGCAGAAAAAAACACCCAATATTTTTTTATTGTAAAGGAATATACTGGGATCAGCTCTGGCAATTACTTTCTGCACCTCTATATTGTCCTCCCCTATACTCCAATTTTTTGAAATACCCATTTTATCCTGCATTTTATAATTAGAAAATAGAAGAAAAATTAGGGTTACAATCCTTTCCCTCAAATACAAGCAAAATTTGAGTTGTGCTGGAATAAGCCAGAAGAAATGATGACGTATTTGGAAAAACTGCAAAAGTTATGGTAATCTTTAGTTGTTTTATTTGGATAACTTCATGGTATTATTTCAAAAATCCGGATTCAATACTGTATGACACAACACTCATGGAGGTATAAAATAAACTTCAGTTCTCAACCATCAGAATGAAAAAAAAAGAGTTAATTCCTGAATAATAAATTTGGAAGAAAAAAGTTAATTTTAAACTATACAATTCGGGATTATAATATAAAAATAAAGAAAATAATTTTAAATTGTAGAATTCACAATATACTTTTGAATTATATAATTTAAAAATAAAAAAATAATTTTAAAAGTTAAAATTTAAAAAAATAATTTTAAATTAAACAATTTAAAAGATATTTTAACATTTTGTAATCAGAATATATTTTCTTCTACACAATCTAGAAAAAAGTTATTATTGATAAAACTAATTTTTTTATATTTTAAATTTTACAATTCAAAATACAACATCTAATTTTTTTAATATATAACTAGAAAAAATTTCCTCAATCAATATAAAATCTTCTGTATTAAAATCACATAAAAAATATTTTTAACATTTCTCACGTTGTATAAAAGTGTTAAAAGAAAAGATGAAGGTTTGTATAAAACATTTGGCATATGTTCTCCATGAAACACATGTCCATGTTGATTTGTGTGATGCCGGCTAATCCTCCTCTATCATCATTTCCTAATAATAATAATAATAATAAATAATTTTTCTTTTTAAATATAATATCATATAAAAAATTTAATATTACTTTTACAAAATTATATATTTAAAATTATATTATTTTAGTATAATAAAGATGCAAATAGCACATATATTTCTAATAATAAACATAATAATGGATTACCAACTTAAAAAATAATTGATTCCATATATTTTAACTTTTTTTCAAATTTTATTCAGAATAATAATAGATTATTAACTTAAGATAATTATTAAATAATTTGAAACAATTTTTAATCAACATAAAGCAATTTTTATAACATTCATTTGAATTTTTTTGAGTCGTTTTCAATTGTTAAAAGTGTTTTCAAGATTGTAAAAGAAATTTCAAAAAGTTTGTGTTCTTATGTTATTTATGTTGTGATTAATTTATGGTAACATCTTTGTTTTTTTCGAAGTTAGGGAAGTGTTTTGAGTTTATATCCTCTTTTGAAAAGTTGATTTGGTTAAGTTTTTTTTTTTTTTCCAATAGAACATATTCTTTTAACAAAAAAGATTTTTTACATCTATACTCCACCTTACACCTCAATAAATATTAATATTTTAATTACTTATAAATTTTTTATTTTTGAAAATTATTTTGACATTTTGTATTTTAATTATATTTTCATTAAGAATTTTTATTTTTATTTTTTTAATTACAAATATTAATATTTTGTAGTGGGTGTAAAGTGGAGCAAGGTGTCAAAATATCACCACCCAATAAACATAAAGATAGTGAATTTGAATTCAGAATAATTGATACTGAATGTAAAATCAATAGGGTCATTGTATGCTATTTGGATCTTTCTCTTTCTTTATCCCTTTAATCATTGCCGATCTTTATAAATATTGATTCCAAAATGAGTTGCATTCAATTTTCTAATAACTAGAAGAAAGTCAAGTCTTTACAAAAATATTTTAAAACCAATTCACCCCTTTTTGGTTTAGCTTAGCCTAACATTCTTTTCTAACACATGAATGAGGATGAAGAATTGAATAAGCGTATGAAATTCCAAGAGAACAACAAGAAGTAAGAGAAGACAAAATACTCTTATCCAAAAGATAGTCTCTTTTTTTCTTTATTATATATATTTTTTGAACTTAAAATTAGGAGACATATTTTCTTGTATTTTTTGGTACAATTAGTAATTTTTAGAATTGTTTTCTAGTAGGTTAATTCAAACCCAATTGCATAAGAAAATCGAGTCAAGAAAAGAGAGTGTGGATGGAGTTTCAAAGGTGGAAAAAGAAGGCAAGAAAGGTGTAACTACTTGGAATAAGGAAAGCAAGCAACTAGCACCATTCATGCTTTTGTATTTTGGGCACATTAGAGAAGTAAATTTGAATTTTAAAATTCAAATCTCACTCCCTCATTCACAACTAAATGTAAATGTATTAGGAATTTGGATTTCCTTTCTTTTTCATATGCATTTATGTAAAAATTAAGAAGAAAGAGTTGAATTGTATTTTTTAAAATTTCGTACTTTTTCATTGATATTGTTTGTTCAGATGTTGTCATACGGTATATGTATAAATAAAAGATTTGAGAATTCTTTGTGAAAACTAGGTTTTAATTTTTCCTTCCTTCTTTTAGTTAGTTAAACAACATAATAACATGCAAAAGATTTAAGATAAAATGTTAGTATTTTAATATGGATTCGTTTGATCTCACAAACTACATTCAATTCTTGACCAAACAGTCAAGTTCCACTAACCAATCTACCTTTTGTGAAGTACAAAGAGAACTCTTTGATCAAGTCACTCTTGGCTAACATTGAATATTCTTGACACCAATCACTTCGGGCTCAAGATCGAGTATTCTTAATACTAGTCACTTTGAGCTCAACACCAAGTATTATTCACACCAGCCACTCCTAGCTCCACAAATATTAGATCTAAGTTGTCAATCGATCATTAGTTTTGCTCACTAAAGAGGATAACATCTTTCGATGTATACAAAGTTTAAGATATCTCTATTAGTAGGAAGAAATGAACATAAACAATGTTCTTACAAAGCTTTAGGGTACAAAAAAATTTCAACAAAGTTTTGGCACTTGCAAAGTATGACTAGCTTTCTTGTTTTTCTTTTTTTTCAAAGCATGTCTTCTCGTAACCTTCAGAAAAGTAGTGATTACATTTTCTTTTCTGGTCGGTGAGTATCTTTGAACTTTCTTCGTTGTCTTCTTTCTTCTTCTAATGAACTCTTACAATGAGAAACATTAAATGCATGACATGGAGTATTAAATTATCTTCTATCCTTTATGTCACCTATCTGATAGTTGGAAGTACTTATCTTCCTCGGTAGCAGATCCTTTTACGCCAAACATTGGTTAAAAGTGCATACCCTACATGATAGATAGTTGAGTCAGAGTTAAAACTAGTTGTGTTTGAGGATTTGGTGTAGGGATGACAATGTGGGTTGGCATGCCCTACATAGAATATGCATGTTGATTTTACTATCCCGCCCCGCATAAGGGTTGGCCTAGGAGCTTGCGGACCAACTCGCGTAAGAAATAATTTTTTTTTAAAAATTAATAAAAAAATTTAAATGAAAATTTTGAATAAATTTAACCTTTTTTTTATTTAGATGCATTAGGTAAATGGTCTCGCAGTATTATTCTCATGACACATGCATAATAAGATGTGAGTAAAAATTCTGGAATGTGAAATATAAGAATGCATGAAGAATATAGGCGGGTGTAGAAAAAAATTTCTAGACTTTCAAGTTATGCGGGTCATGCGGGCAAGCCCGCCTTGCCTCGCACTTGGCCCGTGCGGGCTGCGGGTTATGTGGGGCAGACCTAAGCCGGGCACCGGGTTGAAATAGGCAGCTTCTTTCTCAGGCCGGGCCGCATGGCTCGCCTGCTTTGTTATCCCTAATTTGGTGGTCGTTTTAGCTTTAGGTCATATCTCAAGACATTTTTGAATGTTGTAGCTTAGCACAAGCTCTTGGTTGGAGGAATGAATGGAGATGTTGCAGAATGAAGGGAAGATGATGGCACCGAACAAATGAGAGGTGCTAGGGTTTTAGAGGTTTGATGGTACAATGAAAGGGAAGGAGGTTTGGCTAACCATGTGGATCTTGACTTCACTCATTCAAATAACGGTGACACTTTAAATTGAATTTAAGGACAAATCCTTTTGAAGGGAAGGAGGTTTGGCTAACTATGTGGATCTTGACCTCACTCATTCAAATAACGGTGACACTTTAAACCGAATTTGAGGACAAATCCTTTTGAAGGGAGGGAGCTTGATGAAGGACCATCCAAGCCACCATAAAAAAATAAAAGACAGATGAACTATCTGTATCAATAATAGAATAAACCTGTATAAGATTTATATTTTAAATTTCCTTAGAGTATTTTATAGATGAAACAAAGATACTCTAGAAACCCTAACTTATCACACAAGTAAGGGCTTCTAGAGCATCTTAGAAGAGTACACACGGTGATACAACCCAACTCGACAAGCAAATGACTAATGACACCACAAACACTTCACAAGTAGGTCAGTCATCACAACATCGAAGACAAGGCCCTACCAAACATCAGAAGGACCTCAAAATAAAAGAATAAGCTAGAGTAGGGTGTACTTAGTAAATTGGGCCTGTGCCAAGCCCACCTTTTATGACATGTTCACTTAGGATTATGGTTTGTTTACCTACCTTCAAAAGGTTTCTCACAAATTACACCCCTATCCCTCTCACTCTTGCTCCCCAAGTCACTCTCTCCTATATAAAGGGTGTCTTGCCTCGTGTATTTTCACACTTGAATTTGAATTAAGAAGAGAAACTCTGCTTGTTTGATTAGTGAGCTTTGCCTCCTAAATTGTTCTTAGGTCTTATCTTGAGAGTAGTGCACCTCAAATGGTGGCTTCTCACCACTCATCTTGGAACCTCCCACCATTCTAAGTGGCGTGATTCCTTGCTCCATTTCCATAAGCTTTCCTTTCTCTTCATCTTTTCATTTTCTTCAATTATGCCTTTCCATTATTCTATGTTCATTGGTGTTCTTTATCTCTTCCTTTATTTTGGTTTCATCTTGCTTCATTCTATCTTTTATGTTCTTTAATTTCGCCATCATCATCATGTTCACCTTATATTGTATTTTCTCTTTTGCTCTTTAGAAGAGAACCTTCACACTTACTTAACCACTTGGTTAAGTTCGTGTCCAGTGACAATCTTCTTTGAGCACATCACCAAATCAATATTCAATATTCAGTAGTTAAAGTGATAAATGCTATTATATGCATACCTTTGTTTGGCTCTAGTCCACGTATTTATAGAGTCATGTTGGACCTTCATATTGGTGGACTTAGATTAGCATGGATAACTAAGTTAACATCGTATTAGTAAGACATTTTGTACACCTTAATTATATTAATGTACCTTTGTTTATCAGTTCTATGATGGTGTCGGCCATGTATAGTGCAAATAAAAATTCAAAAAATTGTAAGTTTAACTAAATTATATTTTATTTATATAACGACTTTCTATATTATGAAAAATCGTACAACATTATAGTTAACCTATTGAATTATTTCAATTCTTATTTTTAATTTGTATGTAAATTAAATTAGTTTATGAAATATTTATTTTGAGTGAAAATTGAGAAGTTTGTCCAATGTATGTCACGTTGTGTCAATCTCATCTGTAACAACACCAATAATAAAGTTGAAACCAATAATCAATTTCAATCACCCTTTATTTTTGTGTCTGGTCCTGTGCATGATAGTGCTTGATTGACCCAAATGAGAGAGAGAGAGAGGAAAAAAGGCATAGGTTTCATTCCAAGCAGCATGCTTGTGTTCGAAGTCCAGCATGAGCAGCAAAAACAGTAGGGAGCACTACCACTACTATTTTTTCACTCAGTACTGTAACTTCTTGTTGCTTTTTCATCGTGTAGAAATGATCTTCATATGCTGAAACAACACCTTCATTTTCATGCCAACAACAATAATAATAATGCTATAGTTTCCTTTTGGATCAGTGGGTTTCACATGTACCCAACTCCACTCTTTGTAGGTTTTTCAATTTTCATTGCATCTTCAATGATAAGTATGTTCTAGACTGAATTTAAACATGTGTCTCATTATGACCAGAGATTGATAAAAAGTTATCTTGTTACAATATTTGATTTTGTTTGGTCCCAAGATTTTCAAACTTAATAATTCACTATGATCTTCTGTCATGTGGTTCTTTTCTTTTATCCCCCCACTTATTTGGTAAACCAATCATTTTTCAGAAATGACACATAGTATTCTTATCATAAGAGAATAAACATACGAACGTAATCCACTGAATTTTGATCTTACCCACCACCACTTTATAAAACAATTGGATATTTTAAATTATGGCTAGTTGTATATACTATGAAAAAAAAAATACTGGGAAACATTATTCATATCCAATGAGTTGCTTGATTTCCTTATCTTAAGTTGTTTCATGTTTTTTTTTTACCTATTAATATGTTTGTGTGAGATGGCTGTGGCAAGATGCAATTCAACCCAGCCCATGCAAAAAAGTTGATGAGTATGAACAGTTAAAAGTTATGGGTATAGGATGCTCCAATTTATGGGATATGAGAATATGAAAATGATGGTGAACCAGAAAAATGAAATCAAATTTGATTTTGAATATCTTGTAAGATTCTTGGTCATTGTCATATACACATACTTGATGTATGAAAGTCCAAATGTCTAATATGGAAATTTGTAGTATAAAATCAAATTGGCAAAAAAAAAAGATGTGTGCATGAAATTATTATGATGGATAAAGATGAAACACACACAGAATTAAGAAGAAATGAGGAGATTATCATAAATGAATTGTGGTTATAAGGGATAAAGATGAGAACAAAGGCGAGACATCTAAAATGACGGCACGCCCAAAATAAAGAAACACCGTCAAAGCTTAAACATCAAGTTCGCCAAACACTTTCTGTGCTGGCATGCAATGATAATGTCTGATGATTCTTTTCTTTAATTCCCCTTTTCTTAGATTGAATCTTCTAAATGAAGGATGGGTTTGTGTTTACTAAAATTGAAAGCTAAAATGTTATTGATAAATTAGCAAAGAGATGCACATAAGATCAAAATGTTTTTAATTAAATATATATTTTTTACACTCAACAGGAATTAAATATTAAAATTCTATTAAATAGATTATCTTTATTGAAAATTTTACTAATTTTTAAATCACAAACTTTTGTAAAGTTGATATACTTATTCCATACATGCATCTTATTTTTTTTTAATTTTAACAATATCTTTATGAAAATGTTGAAGAATGTGTTTTTTCTTCATTCTCGAGTAGTAGTGGTTGTATTTTCGTTTGTCTATTTTTTTTTTATTTTTTAGAAGTCACAAAACGCAAAAAAGAAAAAACAAGGTGCAAAAATGGAGTATAAAACTATTTTTTTTAATCTTTACATTGGGAAATGTCGAATACAAGAATCTTCTTGTCAATCCTTTCAAATATTGTGACTAGAGAAAAAAAATGAAAGTGTTACAATTGAAGAGGAGATATGAGAGTGTGCAATACAGTTTATTTGAAAAAGATGAAATTAAGGTTATTTAAAAATATTTAAAAAGGTTAAAATTAACTTTTTATAATTAATTAATATGAAAGTTATTTGGAGAATTTGCCACTATTAATACACAATGGTTGGAATACTAATAGGTTTACTAAAAAAATGTCACAGGTGCTTAACTCACTTGTAGAATAAACATATAACACCATTATACGAAAAACACGTCTTAAGAAATTTCTTTCTCCGTTTTAGTATCTATACCGTTCACAAAATGCAACACTTAGAAAAAAATGATCCCTTAAGAGGTTAAAATTGATTAGCCTTAGTGATGTATGAGGCTTTGGTTGGTAGCACCAGTGTGGAAAGAGTAGCTTAGAAAGACTCATCTTGGGATAAAAAAATGAGAAATGAGTATTATGTGTAAGTGAAATTGTAATACAGTAATGAATGGGTTCTAGCTGGCTCTTGGATTACACTTTAATTTTGTCAATTAGCTACTTTAGAACAGAGTCAATCCAGCATAAAGGCACTGAATTGAGAAATCTTGGAAGGGCTAAACTGAATTGATTGATGGGTACCTTTTTCTTGTTTTGAAAAAGAAAAATGTTCATGATGTGTTATTATTCAACAAAACAGGCTGTCCAAGGGAAAAATAATGGCATGAGTCGGTGGATGCATAAATGAAATGTAAAATAGAAGCACCAAGGATTGGAATGAGATGGCAAAGTCATGGCAGCGACTAATGGCCATGTTCATCAGGTTGACAAAATCAACATTGAACACTTAAAGCCCCTCATGCCGATTTCAAATCACAACTAAGAAATGATGCTGCTGGTTGGTTGAATAAATATATATAATTAGCCACTTTAGAGAGAACTATTTGAAAATTCATGGATTGCACCCCAAAAGTGCTTACTGTCTAGCACTAAAAAAACCAGAAGAGATTCCCACGTATTTTGTCAACCTCCAGGGAGGCCTTAAAACTTGGCCACACTAACCTTTCCAAGGTATAAAATATGTAAGAGAACCCAAACCACCTATTGCCAGGAATAATTATCATACCCAAACTTTTTTATGGCAATTGAAAAAGAAGCTAAGTAGTGTCATCGCCCTCATTTTTCCAAGTTTTGTACCCAATCAATATATTTCCACAACTGGTAGGCTAATCATCCTACCATGCAGGAAAAGAAGAGATGGAGAAGACTTCTTAAGTACAAATTCTTAATTTCTATCTTGTATTCTGATCATATAGGTCGCATGGCGAAAGTGCTGCATATGTCCAAAACTGAAATTTCTTATTCAACAAAATGGAGACTTGTTATCTGCTTGCACCAAACTCACACTGTGTCATGTCATACAATGGAAACACCGCTTGAAGAGTGGCACACAAAAATCCAATTGCATTCAAGAGGGTGAGCTCACAGCTGCTCATACTCGTGTATACATATAGTGAGGTCACATAAGCACAAGTTGGCATGAGTTGTGCACCTTCAAGTGTCTTTTAGTGATTTTAATATTGCGAACTCAACATCCACTTGCATTCAAAGCCAAAAAGATGAGCTCACTGAAACTACCAGGCTATATGGTTACAAAAGCTATACACAGATTTTGGCAGCATACCAGTAGTTTCAGGAGCTTCACTATTCTCAAAAACAAAAATTGCTTGTGGAGCAAAGGTATCACCTTCCCCAAGATATGTATGAATCAGATCAACAATGATATCATATCATCTAACTACATAGTGATAATTGCTAATATACAATTTAGGCATCCATGGTTTCACATTAAACAGGGTTAACACATACCTCGAGGAACATTACCTTACTTTGGGCTTCAATCAATTAGTGGAGAGGTCAAAACTTACACAAGACAATAGGCTGATACGCTAAAGTTCATGGAAGTCAAAAGGTGCAGAATTTGGCAAACATAGTATAAGGGTCTTTCTTTCTCCATGATTCAAGGCGAGAAATAAGAAGAGATACTATTCTATGATCAATTATCTTAGACTCTAAGCCGCAAACTACATAGTTTAATTGGCATTCGTCTATGCCTTTAGATTTAAGTTTGAAGTTGATTTGAGACATTTAATCATGCTAATTGCTTCCAGCTCCTAATCTGTATATAAAAAATTATAGTCTGAACCTCCACAGAAAGAAAATAATGGCAAAAGAATTTAGTTGATGCCGAAAGGAAGCTAAAAAGTTAAAACAGTTGAATTTGGTTTATATCAAAGACATTAATGCGACTTCTCCAGCTAAGTGACTTCTCCAAGTTTAAACACAGCTAAAAAAAGGAAATTTTAGTGCCTTTCACAATGAAGCAGAGCTGTAGTAGATGTTAATACTTAAAACGAACAAATTTAGCTTTCTTTAGAATTGCGTCCCATTTCCATATGGTGAAAAATAATTATTTTTAACAAAAAATGGAAAGATCCTCCTCACAAGTGTTGAATTTTGAAGGAAGACAACACAGTTGCACGCTAAGAGAAAGTAAATCACCCCAATGGTAACATGAAAGCAAACTTATGGAGGAGAAAAGGCGGTGCTAATTGACGGATTCACAGACGTAATTTGCAAGTGTTGTTCCTCACAAAGATTAAAATTTCCCAGAAGATAAAGTACTTATACCAGATCCAATATAAAATTTGACAAATATGATTATGAAACTATATCATTAAATTCACAAACAAACCGATCAGCACTCCATCTTGACTTAGAGAAGAACAAAATAATCAACACACCTCTGAATTAAACAATAGTTTAAGGCCAGATCAAAGCAGCCAATCCATCTGGCCATGCAATTCCATTCCACCTGCAAGTTTACACCATCAAAAACACACAACAACTATAACCCAAGAAAAAAAATGCAAACCACATCAAAAGTAACAAAAAGAATAATAAAAAAAGAAGACTTATCGAAGCACCTGTATCTGGAGACCCGAGTACTGGGGAGAAGGAACAATAAGGGGGGGTAAACCAAATCCAGTTTCTATTGAATTCTCTGAGACACCTAATTTTTCCTCACAGTCTCCCAACTATACAATACAAAGCCATTGTAGAAACCCCAGCTTCTGGACGATGCTATTTTCTTTTTCTTTCTTTCATCAAAATCCATAAAACTCTACTGTCCTGAGCCTTGAGAATCATCCTTTGCAGGAGTTTGCTGATGTTGTTGTTGTTGCTGCTGCTGCACTCTAGTAGCCTGACCCATCTGCTGATAAATCTGGCTCAAGGCAAGTGGATTCAAGACACCAATATGGCCATCCTGGGACAACCCCAGCTCCAAACCAGGCATCTGCTGGGTACCCCCACCACCCAAAATTGAGGTGAAACTCATGTGACCCATGTTGGTGGCAGCAGCAGGCAAGTCAAAGCCAGGGAACCCAATCTTCTGCAGGTAATTTGAACTCTCAGTGCCTAGGGTGGCATTAGATGGACCAGAGGATGTCTGAAATCCAAATCCACTGACATGGGGGGGCCATAGGCCCGTGGCCACATGGGGTCTCCCCAAATTCCCCCCAACCATTTGCCAACTGGTCCTACTGCTACCTGACCCCATATTGGCCCCTCCCAATTCATCAATCTTTTGGTGCAACCCTGATGAAAGAGAGGCCCCTTGTGGTGAAACCGAGTTGCCAGCAGCAGCCAAAGCAGATGCTGGGATTGTACCTGTTCCAGTAGCAGCTATTATGGATGGCTCAGCCTGCTGAAGAAGCCACTGGATGGTTTCCCCATCAGATTTGTGACCCAATTCTCTGGTCAACTGGAAGATTCTTGCTGCACAAAGAGCAGGCATCCTTATCCTCCTTCCCCTCCCTTCAACCTTGGTGTGTCTGTCCTTGTTCGAACTCCTCTTTGGGGCCAACTGCTTCTTGCTCTCATCCTTCTCAGCAACCACTATCTGGAAATCCTTCATCTCTGCTGGCTTGTTCTCTCCCATGTTGTTATTGTTACCTTGTTGCTGCTGCTGCTGTGGTGGTGGTGATTGTTGTTGGGGGAGGCTAAGAAAGTTTGGTACCACCTCCTGTGCCAGTGGCTGCTTTGAGCTCTTGGGATCCATCAACAGCACACAAAAGAGAAAGGATAAAAAAAAATAATAAAGGAAAGGAAATGATGGGTCCTCTTTGATTGAAGAAGGTGGCCTGAAAAGTCCTAAACTTTCGTGAGTTTTCACTGTTTCTGGCAAGAATTGAGGGACAAAACCATAAAATATTATAATCCCAATGTGCCCATGTCAATTTTTTTTCACTCCATGGCTTGGTTTTGCTCTCTCTCTCTCTCTCTCACTCACTCACTCACTCTCTTTCCTCTCTTGTCCTTTCCCACCTCTTTCTCGGTGTGTAGTAGAAGTGGGTTTTGACCAGGCAGCATGAATTTTGAAAGCAACTTTAACTGCCAGTTTCACCACCTTGGGGACTATAACTATAACCCTATCTCTGTACACACACCAAACATAAACCCTTCTCACATTCCCTTTCATCCCCTTCATTATACCTTTCCTGCATCCCATAATTGCAACATTGTTATATACCTATTCAACCTCCAACCAAAACAAAACACTTAATTACAATTTTAACTCTCCAATTTTAACACTGAATTTTGTTCACGCTATTATACATGCATAATTTTGGTTCATTCACTGTATTCAATATTTATGGAAAACTGTAACAACTCATCAAATTCAGCATTTCTGTAAAACGTTGAAGGTCGAGTTAATAAATGATTAAAATTTATTCAAATTAAGAGTGAGTTTGTTTAATCCTTTACAAACGTTTTAAGAGTCAAAAATGAAAGTAGAATCAGTAGGTTTCACTAGACTGAAGTTAAAAAGCAACTAGGACACGTGTGAATAAACTTCTCCAATAACACATTAATATAAAACTCCACGCAATTTAAAATTTTATTATATAATTTTAAAATATGACATTAAAAAGTTGAATATATTTATTATTAGATAACATATCTATAAAAATTTAGATTATGTAAAATTTGATATATGACTATTAAGATAATATCATGAAATTTAACTTTGACTACTAGGATTCAAAAAATTAGTATTATATAAAAAGTCTTGAACTTGTAATTTAACTAATTTTTACACCTAGTATAAATAGGTCATGTCCCAATATATATATATATATATATATATATATATATATATATATATATATATATATATATATATAAAAAATATATACTCTATATATATTCGCGTATATATTTTTTTTTCTATATATACAGATTTTTTATATATATCTATA
>Ga0123342_1001922_pt1 | contig 34843 bp, 25 predicted proteins | sample Turbeawhitnodule_FD_89960 | JGI IMG/M metagenome (GOLD analysis project Ga0123342, IMG submission 89960) | Root nodule microbial communities of legume samples collected from Mexico - Turtle bean Mexico white nodule | ecosystem: Host-associated > Plants > Roots > Nodule | place: Mexico: Nepantla... | reverse complement strand
TCGGTTGACCATGTTGTCCCAACAGCTCACTTCTTGCATTTTATTTTGCTAAATGCTCCTGTCCAGGTTAATGTAGTTTGGAATTGTGTTTGGATAGTTGTAGTTAGTGAATTATGGAAGCACAGGAATAACCATATTTTCCAAGGAGGGGTGATCTATCCTTCGGAAGTGTTCACTTTGGCACAAAGGCTTGGTCTTGGGTAACTTCTAAAACTGTTTCTGCTAGTTTTACTTACTCTGAGTGTGCATTGATCCTAAGGCTTGTATGTTTTCAATAAAGTGAGCTTTTATAAGAGTTACTCCGGTTGGGTTGTTTGTTGTTCTAAGCTTCTGTTGTTCTTTTTACCCTTGTTGTGGTTGTAAAGAGATTGTATTGGGTTTGGTTTTGAGTTTGTACGGATTAGATTTGAATTTGTACGGGTTAGTTTTGAATTTGTACGGGTTAGTTTTGAATTGGTACGGGTTAGTCTTGAAAGTGAACGGGCTGTACTGATTTTTAGTGGTAGATTTGTTTGTCTCTATCTATTTGTTGGTTTGAGAGACCATATAAATTGTCTCATATTTTTTAGGTATGTATAAGCGTTGAACCACCCTTAAGTGGTTTCTGTTATTCAATCTTTTTTGCTGATAAAAAAAAATATAATATATATATATATATAAACTAAGATCTAAGTTTTTTGAAATTACAGGTTTATTTGCAAAAAAAACTTTTATACATCTCCTACCAGAAAATCATTAAATAGAAATCAATTTAGAACTTTTTATCAATAATAAAATTAATTTAAAAACCAATATTTTTTATATTCTTTAAAATGGTCTCTAATTTAATTACTATAGCAACTAATTATTTTTTATCTCTAAAATTATTTCTATTTAATGATTTTCTTATAATGATCCTAGAGCTCCATCTATAACTATCTATAGTTATATTCACCTACCTTGTAAAGGTTGTATTATCCTCCACAAAACAAAATAAAAATAAAAATAAGAGTTATGAAATAATCTACCAATAGATATATATGTAGAGGATCAGCGGAGCGTGTACATTGTCTTCATCATTTGCTCCACCTACCTCCTTCTTCCATTTCTCATAATAAATTTTCCATAACTTTGTTATTGCTACTCCACATACTTTCCATGAGATCATCAAATATATTTTTTATCAACAAGAAAAATTATAATAAATGTGATTCACTTTAGGGGCGATCTAACTCTCTTACAAAACAAAAGAGACATACAATTCAAACAAATTCTGATTGCCTACCTGTCACAACTAGCTAAAAAGCGCTTAAACTTCAAAAACCAACCTCGTCACCCTATTAGCAACTATTAATTGAGTATATACATACCAGGAGTTTTAGGCATCAATCAGAGAATGAGAAACTCGCTGAAAGGTACTTTTGACGAGATTCAAGACCAAACCTTAACCTGTGCTAAGGAGAAGACTTCAAAATAGTCTATCACTCATCCGTTGAATAAATAATTATTCTTATGTCTCCAAATCTCGTTTACCAACGCAATCCAAACATGACCTGAAATAAGATCAACTGAAGTGGTCGCATAAAGAATTTAAACCGTTCGAAATGTGACCCAGGAGAGAAAAGATTTACCGAATTCATTCCTAACCAAGCATAACAAATATTCCAAACTAGCTAAGCGACTCTGCAACTGAAGAATAGATGACTTGTCGACTCATCTGACACTCTACACAAACAACAAAGATTGCTCTCAACCTGAACCTCTCGTCTCTCCAGATTGACCTTGGTAGCAATCTTGTTTTCAATCACCCCAAACAGAGACATGAGCTGAAGGAAGAGCCTTAATCCTCTAGAAAAAGAATAAACCTGAATAACACTGAACATATAAAAATAGGCAACCAAAACACAATCCTAGACCAAGATAAGTGTGTCAAATTCCATACTAAGTTTACCCATAAATACTAACCATTATTGCTTTACCCCCACACCCTATCATACTTTGTTAAACAATTCACCTACTCAACTATATTCATTAACAAACTCCTAAGAAACTACACACTTTGTTGTGACACCATTAAAATACAAGGCCTATGACTTAGGAACCATCTGAATATGAAAAATGAGCATTGAGTACCTTATTAGTGATCAAGTCTAGGCCTTGTAAACTATGCAGTTTTGCCTGCATAATCTGCAAAATAGTGTCCTTCATCTTAGTTTTATTTTGTATTTTGTTGGTTTGTAATGCTTTTAGATTGTAAGTTAGGAGGTATGGTTTTGACAATTGTATAAGGGTTGAAACATCTCTGAAGTGTTTCATTTAATTTCATTTATTATTTGTTGACTAAAAAAAAAGAGTCTAGACCTTGATTTGAACATTTGCAAATATTTCTTCAACATTTGTAACTACATCCCTTTCTTATCTACCTATAACTCAATAACTAATACCCCTCGACTCCTGCTTATCCAATAAAGATACAATTTTCGGTCTTTGCTTCTTGACATGTTCAAATGTTAAGATGTAGTAATTTGTTGGCCTTCCACTCATTACCCCATAAGAGTCATATAATTTAGAATAAATTATTTACTCTTATTTGTAAGGTAGACAATAATGTTGTAACTTCTCCCCAAAAGTAATTAGGCAATCCATCTCCTAACAACATGCACTTTACCCTCTCCAAAATGGTTTTGTTCGTCCTCTCAGTTAGTCCATTTTGCTGTGGTGTATCTGCAACTGTCTTATGTCTCCTTATACTTTTTTTTCTAAAAAAAGTCAATAAACTCCAGTAAAACAAACTCCAATCCATTGCTTGTCTTAAATACTTTGAGTTTGGTTCCCTATTGATTACTGATTATAGTGTGTCACTCCTTAAATCTTGAAAAGTTTTAGTCTTACTTTTCAAGATATAGATCCACACCCCCTTGAATAATCGTTCATGATAATGAAGAAATAAGACCTTTTACCATGGGTTTGATCTCGTATTGGACCAAAGGTCTACATGAGCATACTGAACATTTTTTCAAAACATGCTTACTAGTCTCAAACTTCAGCCTTTTGATACTTTCTTAGTATGGAATGATCACATAACTCTAAAGTTACTCCATGAAAACCCTCTTATTTATGTGTCCAACCTCAGCTGTCACAACTTCAATCTTATATCATTTGACTAGCTATAAATACATGCACAATCATTATTGAACACTCTAATATATAAAAATCCTTCTTTTTTTACCTTTTGACAACTATAAACACACCCTTTAGAATCATTATTATATCTTGTTCAATTTTTATTGTGAAACCCATAATATTTCTCCTGACATAATAATAATAATAATAGTGCAAACTTAAAACTTAATATAAAGAGTAAATCTCGCATACTAAAATTATTATAGAATTATAAAATGAGAAAACTAATTCATTCATTATCATAAGCTACAAGGTAAATCTACATTGCAATAATTGAAGTTTATACTTTCCTTTTACAAGGTTCTATCACTCAGGTCAAGAGAAAAATTCTTCAAAGAAAATAAAACTAGAAACTAGTCTAAAAATAACAGTCATATGGTTTTTATTTTAGACTTAACATTAATCTGACATGGTAAATGAAAGTTAATTTTTTTTTAAATTATTATTAAATTAATTAAATTCAATATTTTACAATTGATTAAATATTCTTCTCTTTAGGTTCATAAATGTCCTAATTTTCTCTTGAAGAGAGGTTGGACACGGGTTAAGTTAGGATTCACTGTAGTGTAAGATAACTGTGCATTTTTTGTGCATGTGTCCATACATAAAAATTATATGATCATATAAAACATAGGGACTACATGCATCAATTATAAAGTTGATCAATCTTGACTAAAAGTTCAGAATCCCAAACATATATTTTTTTTATAATTTATTTACTAAAAAAAACTATTTGTGATAAATTAAAAAACAAAATTGTCTGATGAATAATGAGAAATTATGATATTTAGAGTTAACATATTCATTCTTTTTTCTGGTTATAATAATTGCTTACATCACAACCAATTCAAATTTCTCATATTCATTCGACATGTTCAAATGGATTTGAACCTACATAACTGACTGATTCTGTATCTTCATTTTACAAAGAGCAGATTCTATATATGTCAAACTCTTCTCAATAATAGTTATGTCCTAGGTGACAAAACTTATATATGTTTGGTGGAAAAACATTTGACTCATGCCACAAGTTTATTCTTGTGACCAAATTATTGTTAGTGATGTGTGACTACATTATCTCTAAATCATAATGTGTGGCTACCATATCTCTTCCATGGTTTAAAGGTTCATCCAGACAGTGGTAAAAAAGAAAACTGTGCAATTAGGGTTTTTGTCATACTGCTGGGGTCAGGCGAATAGCAATCCACACTCTCCTGAATCAGTTTGTCTTTTCGATTTGTCTGCTTTCTATGTTTCCAAGTCACGTGAATGTCTTATAGTGATAGCTCTAAGGTGGTGCTAGGCTGTAATATCAATCTTCTGTTGACGAGTTTTACCATGGCTCGTATACCAGAAACGTTCAGAATCAGAACCTTTTTGCCTTTTATTGCTTTTTTTTTTTCTTCTTTCCTTTTTCTTCCTTTTCCTTCTCCGACTCTTTCTTTAATATAAACTGGACAAAAGTTAGGCTTTGCAGTGGCTCTGATCTTTTGCTTGCCCTTCTTTTTTCTCTCTCTTAACTTGGTTTGTGTGCAGTGCATGAACCAATGATACCAACTTATCGTTATTCAGTGTCTTCTCCTATGCTTATAGATCTTAATGAAGAAGATCATACACACAAGCAACCCTCTTCTTTATCTACTTCTATTCTCTTCAATCCAGATCAAGATCAAGGAGGATTTTGCTATTGGGAATCAAAACACTTTCAAAGTGACGAAGAGGTATGAATATATACAGTTTTTATTTGTTGAAGCTAGAATATTTCTCTTTTATGTATACACATAGATACAACAACAAACTTGTTTCTTTGTAAATGAGTTAGATCGGTTATTTTGTATATATTGTTTATTAACAACAAGCTTAACTTTTCTTATTTATAGTTATACATATAGATAGAGAGTATTATAAGTAGAACATATCATATTGGTAATCTATATCTTTGTTTTGATGAATTTAATCATGTGATCTGTAGGTCCAGAAGATTGTTCCTTCCAGTGGATCATGGGATCATCCAGTAGAAAAGATTGAAAACAGAAGTGATCTGAAGCTGAGGGTTTGGAAGAAAGAAGAAGGCTGTGACAATCTTAAAGGTGAAGATAGTTCAACGATGTCTTCAAAAATGAGAATGGTGCGGAAAATGATAGTTTCAGATGAAACAGATTCTGATATAGCAGACATCTCCAGCTCTAAGCAGATCAAGTATAAAAAGAAAAACCCAGAACTGTCACCACTAGTCACTGATGATAGTAACTGTAATTCTTCTTCAAACCAGAACAGTGTCCCTCTTAGGGTTTGTGTTGATTGCCACACTACTAAGACCCCTCTCTGGAGGAGTGGACCAAAAGGTCCAAAGGTACATATTTTCTCTATTTCCCTCTTCAAACCTCTAACAACATTCTTTGCATGTAACTTTCTCTAAGCTTTTTCCATAACTGTGTTCAATCATAACTAAACTTTCTATGATGTACAACCAAGAAAATACATATACTCTTTAATTTGGTTAGAAACTCAAAAATTGACAGTTATTCTAATAATGCAAGTTTTTTTTTTATCACATACGAAAAACTTCAGTTTCAGGTGATCAACCCATATAAAATATTGACAGTTATAGTAGTAATGCAAGTAGAATACTTTAAATTAAACAATGGATCTTAAGAAAAACAAAAAATTGATGTTGAAATTTTAATTTGTTGTTACAGTCACTTTGCAATGCTTGTGGAATTCGACAAAGGAAGGAAAGGCGCGCCATTGCTGCAGCTGCAACTACAGCAAATGGAAGCAACAGGTTGAAGGCTGAGAAATCTGAAATGAAGAAGGGGAAGAAGTTGCATAGCAAAGGGAAAAAGTCCAAAACTGAGGGTGCACCAGCACTGTTGAAAAAGAAGCGTAAACCTGCCAAGAATAGAAAGAGGTTTCGTGCATTTGAGGATTTGACAGTAAGATTGAGCAACAACTCGGCTGTTCAACAAGTTTTCCCTCAGGATGAAAAAGAGGCTGCAATCTTGCTCATGGCTTTGTCTCATGGATTACTTCATGGCTTCCCCTCAGATCTTTATATCACTTAGATTTATGAAAATGTTCAGTGTTAGTGAGGTTAGTACGGGAACTGATAACATGATGATGAGGTGTGGTTTTCTCTAGTTATTTTTTTTTTATATGATGGATTTTGAGCAAGAAGACAAATACAAAATAAAAGTGTAATGTGTTCCAATAATTTGATTCATCATGAACTCTTACTTTTAGTTTATTTTGTTATGGTGAAGTTACTATATGAGGAGTGACTAAGATTTCAAGCTTAAAAGTTCCTAACAGTTAAAGGTGACGTTTAACGACATTGTTATGGCAGGCTGCAAGATCTTCAGATGAGAAATCAACAGATTTATTTTGCTCCCTTTCTCTTCTAACGTTATCTTCGAAGTTTTCAATTTCATATTCAGCTAACAGATTTCTCAATGACAGTGAAAATTCATGTTTGGGTACAACTTTCTGTGTCCCATGAGACCTTTAGAGGATTGAACTTCAGATTAGGACTTCTGTCTGCATTCAAAATTAATGTCAGTAGTCTTGACTTTAGAGGAAGAACAGTACTTAACAGAAAGTTTCTTATGTTTACCACAAATATGAATCTTTACTTTACAAATAAACTATATTATCTATCACTTAGGAACTAAAAAGAACAAGTTGGTCATTGTTATTTTTATATGAACAAGTTCAGGTTACACCAACAATGTAATTATATCAAAATTAAATTAGATAAATCCTACATTAGTTTGAGATGTGTTTAAGATGAATAATGTATAACTACAAAGAATTATAAACCTTTTTTTTTATTAAATGATAGTTTATGATCTACTGTTGCCAAATCCTTTTGAAAGACTCATGGTAATTGGTTAAAACAATAAATTATGTAATATATATGAAATATCAAAATATTACAAGAAAATCATCAAATTATAGTTAATTTTAAATATTAAAATAATTAGTTACTATTGGACTAAATTAAAGACTATTTTAAAGACTAAAAAAAATTATTGATATCAAGAGTAGTTTCAATTATTAATAAAAATTTATAAAATAGTTTTTAATTTGGTATCTAACCATTAGTTACCAAAGTTTTATCTACTAATATTTTATATTCTAAATAGAGACTAATTGAGACCAATTTAAAAATTATTTTATAATTTTTTATTAATAATAGAAACCACTTTAGATAAAAATATTTTTTTAATATAGTGACTAATTATTTTAGTTTCTAATTTTGGTTGCTATTTAAAGAATTTCTTGTAGTGCAATTTAAGAAAATAAAATAATTAGTACTAGAAACATATATGTAAGGATTTTAAAGCTAACAACTATTTTCTCAGAAACAAACATAGCCTCTAAAAACCTATTTTAATCCTAATATTTTCATTTTTAGCATTATAAAGTAAATATATTTAGTGATAATGACCGAAAAAAATCACTTTAAAATGTTATAGATTTAAGAGTAATACATTTCTTACAACTAAAATAAATCATAATTATAATTGTAGATATTCATAGACAACTTAAAAAAAATTAGAAGTCATTTAATTTTTTTAATTAGAAGATTTATTATGTAAAAATCTTATAAGGAACACTTAGATAAAAAATTTATTCTACTTTAAATAGGTTTTATACACTACAAGAAAATCATTAAATAATAACTAAATTTATAGATAAAAAATAATTAGTCTCTAAATTATAATTTAGAGACTAAAAAATTATTCGTATCTAAAGTGGTTTCTATTATTGATAAAAAAATTATAAAATAGTTTCTAAATTTGTATCTAAATTGGCTACCTAAATTTTAGCGACTAATAGTTTAGATTCTAAATTAGTCTCTAAAAGACTAATAGAAACTAATTTAGAATATAAAGTAGTAAGTAGTTAAAATCTTGGTAGCTAATGGTTAGATATCAATTTTAAAACCGTTTTATAAAATTTTTATTAAGAATAAAAATTACTTTAGATACCAATAGTTTTTTTAGTTTATAAAATGATCTCTAATTTAATTAAATAGTAACTAATTATTTTGGTATATAAAATTAGTTTATATTTAATAATTTTCTTGTAATAAGTTTATAATTTATAATTTTGTTATTTACCCTTCAACTTTTTACACCATAAAATATTTTAATTATTTAACATTTTTATTGTTAAGATTTATAGTCTTGTATAAGATTCAATTATTAATTTAAGACCTGAATCTTAATTACATTCCTTTTTGAAAATATCTACATTGAGATATTTAATTGAAATACTTTTTTTATAGATTAACACCAAGATTATAGATAAGAGTACATTCTTGATTTGAAACTTCACCATGTCATATTACTTTTCTAAAATGGGAGTTTCTTAAAAGATCTAAATTATAAGTGTTGTTGTCATAGTGTAATGTTTGAAAATATTGTGTTATCAAGATGAAGGAGCTTTGTAGAAGTCTCACAGGATAAATAATTTTTTATTTAGCAAGCATTAAAGTTTTGTTGTAGTTTTGAGACGAGTAAATAAGAGTTATTATATCCATGGGGAATTATTGATCAATGTAATATCCTAATAAAATAGTAAATGTAAGTTTTGTTTGATTATAAACTTTAAGTAAAACAAAATATAATAGTTAAAACTATTTAAGTAATATACATTTTATAGAATAAAAAATAAATTAATAATTTTAAGGATTTATGAACAAGTAAAACATCTCCTATCAAATATTTATGTAACATAATTCTAAAAGTCCTTTATTACAATTCTTTGTTAATAAATTCTAAGAATATTTATTGAATATGTTTTTTTATATGTAGCAAATATTCTATCATTAAATATCATGTTATAACAATCAATGTATTAAGATTCATATTTAATTATTAAATATTTCTTCTATCGCACGGAAATAGATGTTATGATGGATATTAATATATTTAGTATTAATCACAAAAAATCACAAGAAACACTTTCCAAAGTTTTTTATTTAAGATTCTAAGGCATGCTTTTGAATTATTCAATAACTCAGTTTTAAATAATTAGATAATTTTAAATATTAAAAAAAAATATTAAAGAGACAAGATATGTATTATAGCTTAAGTTTCGTATCTCATTTGAGCGTCAATAGTCATTCAAACGTGATGCTTGTTTAAAAATGTTAATATTGCTTGAGTGAATGTTGAACAAGATGACTTGTTAACATAAATTCAAACTAATTTTTCTATCTGTTATTTGAACATGAGTACTTTACTAAAGTAGGGATAAAATTTATGTGTCATAACTACAATTAAAAAATAAAAAAAGTTAACATTTCAAATATCATGAAAAAAGGTATGGTATAAAAATATAACTCCAAGTCAAAGAACATTTTGGATTAATAGATACAATTTTTTCTAGAACATTTTGGAACTCGAATGGAGAGGTTACTAGGTCTCTTATATTTCTCTTTTAATTGTTTCAAAATATGTTTCCATTGCAATGTGAAGGCAAACACTAATGGTCAATTAACTCAATATTCAAAGTCAAAATTGAATTAATCAAGTAATTATTTTCATAATTTTGTACTAATGTTTAAAAGATATGCAGAAGTTGTTAAAAAACAACTTTGTGTTTGTTTGGTTTTTTACCATTTGGGGATTTAGGGATTGGTCAATGTCTAACCAAATACGTTGTGAAGGAGCATTATAAGTCTAAAGTTTAAGCTCTAGGTAACAATAAGTCAATATGTTGGTCATAAGGCACCATCCCTAGTAGGTTTAGGGAGTTAACAAGAATGATGATTTTGTTACTGAAACTTGGTTAAAAGACAACTCTGTGTTTGTTTGAATTTTGTATTATCCTAAACTTAGGGATCAGTTAATGTCTGACCAAGTACATGATTTTGTTTGATTTCTATGTTACATAATAAAGTTTAATTCACACACTTTGCTTCAGTTTAGAGGGGAAACCTCCATGATTCTTGTTTCATTAGTTGCAGCTGATCTCGTTTTCTTGCTATGGGAAACATGAGAGACTGAGTGGAGATTCATGGGAGGAGGAACAGCAAAAAAGTTAGGGAGAGAAAGGGTAAGCTGTGTTAAAAGTTAAAATCCCTCTTGAACCCATCACAGTTTTGTACCTGTCACAAATTTGAAGTGCCATTTTGTGACTACATGCTTCAGTTATTTGTATTTCGTTTCTTAACAGTTTATATCATGACAGTAATACACTCTCAAACACTCATTTCAACACAATTTTACTTTTATAAAACCATGAGTCCTATTGAATAAATGAGTGTCATTCCTTTATTACTGAACCAACATGAATGTTAACAACCAAGTATGTAAGAGAAACACTGTTAAAAAGTATGGAAATTTTTATTGACAAGCTTGTTTCAGTCATAAAATTTTAGTTTTTATATAAAATAATAAAAAAACTCTCATTTTGAATAGTAAAAGGAGAATAAAGGGCTTACAAATTAACAAACAAGACAAAATGGGATTTTTTCTATCAAGCTTATATGGCTAATAAATATTTCTAAGGTTGCAAGGACCACACAAGCTGTTTTCATTGGATTCTAACCATATCCATTCTTCCATCACTTAACCGACAGAGTCAATGAACACAATGCTTTGCTTCAGCACTCAACCTAGATCGGAGTCTAGAGTTGAGAATAGTGACTAGTGTCAAGCAAATCTCTCTCTTTCTTTCTCTCTTGTTCTGTTAACTTAATAAGTTACTGTATTTACTGAATTCTTCTTCCTGCAATGCCAGGAACCATCATGGTTTCAGGTACTAGCTTTCATTTAGAGTAGTAAAGCAATATTTCAAGCATTGAATCCGAGGTGGTTTTTTCTAACTTCTCTGTTCTTTTTTACAGTACTGGAATTCATGGATCTTCCATTATCTTCAACAACATCCATAAGGGGTATGCTCTTGCTTTTGAATTTGTTGCTATCTCTCTCCCCTTAAGCACATTCCTAAGGCCAATTATAACAAAGTTCAGTGGTGAATGCATGCAGCTTCATTGGGGAGAATAGAGTACCAAGTGAATGACAAGGAAAACTTATCTTTGTAAGATTGTATACCTTGTTTATGTGATATGGGGCCATAACAGTTTCAAGGTTATAATCTGCTCTGTTGTATTGTTCAGCCCCTTAACTAGCATCCGTGATGATTTGATTTTCAAAATTCAGGATGCTGAGGGGAATGAAATATCACGAACAGGTTTTTTTTTCAGTACACATCCTATTTGAATTGGCCTTTTCAAAATCAGACACGGAAAGTTCTTCTAATGGGAACTAAAAAACAAATGGCAGGTATTCAGATAAAGTTGATATTAGAAAAAGGTGTTTTGGAAGACAAATTTCCACTTGGGGGTGGCCATCTGCGTTTGAAGTTGCAATTCATCCTTAGTGATGAAGAGCGAGACAGAATTCGTTCATTGGTACTCATTCATTTTTCGTACACAGTTTGGAATGCACTATGCTTATGAACTTTCTTCAGCATTTCATATTAAATGCCTCAGTCAGTTATTGCTTTGGTACTAATTATATCCTAATTATGATTGTTGTTGGGCCTGTGATGTAATCTATTATCAAACTATCCATGAATATTTAGTTTCATATCCTAAATGTCTAAATGTTTACTTTCTTACATGAGGAGATGTGTTAAAAATGCACAAATATCATCTTGTAAGTAAATTTCAAAGAGTTGAGTTATATCTAAATCCACATTCTAGAAAGATAACCACATGTTAACACACATATTTTGCAATCTTTGAATGTTATTAACTTGTAGAGACAGTATTTGAGGTTGTGGTTATTAGTGTTCATCCATATTAACTTGTCACATATTTACTTCTGCAGAGACAATCTGCATTAAAGAAAAAACATGATGAGCTTCTTAGTAGTGGCCGAAGAGGAGCAGAAAGCAACAGCAGAGCTGTTCTTGGCAATGCTGCATTACCCTTCCGCAGAAATGATGAGGTCTCAGGTTTGATCTTACTTAGCTGATTAAAGAAGCCATGAAAACTGAAAGCAGAAATGCAATAATAAGAGGATTTAGTGAGTAAAATATACAGAAACTTAGTAGTTATTATGAATGACATCCTACATTCCCTCAAAGGCTCTTTCCTGATGTTTTAGGTGCTCCATCTTCTCAAGAATCACCAAAGAAAAACCTTCAACAAGAAGCCGTTTCTCGATTGCAAGATCTGGCAGGTTCACGTGAAGATAAGGAATCTGATACTAGAAATGTAGCTGGGGCTCAGCTTGACCAGAAACAGCTAAAGCCAGTTAAGGATTAGCTGATTTGCTTGAGTCTATTTTTATCCCAACAAGGAGACACTGGAAAATATACTGTTTTTTTGTTTAATGGTCATTTTACATGTTTTAGAACATTGCAGATGAATATAAGAAGTCCTCATCCACAAAACCTGTGTCAGAAACTGTTACTTTTACTCAATCACAACACAAGGGTAAGAAGCCTGCTGATCAGTCACCATCTGAGAAACATCCTCAGAGAGCTATTGGTTCAGATAAAATTGCAATTTCGGTTGGCTCAGAAAAAAATGATGCCCCGGCTAGTAATCTGATACAACCAAATCAAGAGGAAGGTGGCCTTCAATATTCTGAGAAGAGAGCCTCACTGGGGAAAATTCCAAGTAATGTGAGGAAGATGATAAGTGCCTTTGAAGGTGGACCGGCTCAGGTATAGTCAAAGTTGTGCTTTTTAACAGTATCATCAGCATATTATTGAAAACTCTTCAGCAAATGGAGTTCACATGGAACTTATCTTAAAACAGGATATTAGATCTCAGATTAAACCACCTCCAACAAAACAGCAAGAAAGTTCAAATGAAAGAAGAGATTCATCCAAGACTCAGCATTTGGAGAGAAATAAGTCAAAGAAGACAGAGCCAGCAGACTTGAATGAAAGGGTGAAAAGTGCATCCCTGGTAAGAGACTTGAAACATGCTCCCACCATATATTGGAGAAAGATGAGAGTAAATTAACCTGCTTAATTATGTATCACCTATTGAACAAACTTATTCAGCAGGCAAAAAATTTATAGTATATAAAATACAACAGAAACATGTAAAGTGGAAGAGAAAAATAAATAAAACAACTACAGTTCTTGTAAAGTGCATGAGAAACATTCAGATAACCACCTTTACAATCTGTTCAGTTCCAAGCAAGATTCTGCATGCATAAAATAAAAGGAAGAGAAAGGAGGGGAAATGTTCAGTGTTTCACCACAAAAACTGGATTCAGTGTTTCACCATGACCACAAATATTATTCTCTTTGAAAGTTCTGGAGTCTGGATATTCCCAAATGACTAAGAAGGATTTGTTTAACAACAAATAGTAAAATTGTAAGGGGGTATTGTGGAAAGCCAAGAAGTTGGGATTTCTCAAAAATAGAAAATATTTGAAAAGGTAATGTCATCACCTCAAATCCGTTATCTTATCCGTTAAGATAGTATTGTTAGAGCATTACCACATTTAAAATATTGTATGCTTTGTTGAGTTTGGAACTTCATCACTGTTTTATTCTTAAAAGAACGTTTCAAAGAGGGTGAGGAAGGTGTATTTAAATTGTTTTTGTCCTCGACACTTATGAGAGACAATTGAGCGTATCATAATAAGTCCATCAATCGAGGTCTAAGGGTAGAGATTTGTTTTTGGAACCATTTTTCCATTCTTCCCAGAGAAAATCTAAGAGGAATTAGGGTATAGAATTTAGGGTATACAAACCTTCATTTTCCTTAGACCTCGACTAGGGTTATTCTAATCCGATCAATAGTCTTACGTTACTTTAAAATTGAGATTAAAGACACTTTAGATATACCTTTCTCTCTTAATCTTTTGCGACGCTTTTTAGAAACAAAACCATAATAAAACTTCGAGCTTTCAAACTGACAATATATGAAATAGAGTAATTGACTTTAATCAACATACCTGATGTCAAAACAGGCATATACATTTTGGTTAGTTATTGTCATTGTATTTATTCAACATATAAACTGGAAATTAGACTGATAGAATCAAACTATGTATTTTCTTATATTTTTGTGAAATAGAATCAATTTGACTACATTATATTTTATTTATTTTTGTATAACAGAAGGAAGCACATGTTGGAACTGGAAGTGAGGGGAGCAAGCATGAAAAGATAGTGGAAATCAAAGAGTCAGAGCCCAAGACCTCTGATAACAATGGAGATGAAAATTCTAGAGGACCATTTAATCAGGTTATTATCTATTTTCAATTATGAGAATCTTTGTTATCGAGAGTGAAAATTTTAATTTTAGACCTTGGAAGTGGTACTCCAGGTAAATTATCACTATTTTGATATTTGTATCACAGCTCCCGAGTAAGCAATGAGTTTCAATAAACAATGTTGCATTTATCTATTTTGTACCTCTATTTTACAATATGCTTATATGTCCTTTTCCACATCTTCACTTTTCAGGTAGTGAAAGTTGCAATCATTATAGGATTTGGATTACTTGTTCTACTAACCAGAAAAAGAAGAAAGAGGTATGAAAACTAGGCGATTTCTTAGCTATATTTCTTTTACTTTGATCCTGTTAATTATATCATGTTATGAACCTCTTAGTTTTATTCTATTTTACCCTGTTTGCTGCCACAATTTATGGATTTTGTTAAAGAAATCATGCTTCATAGCATATTACTGTGGTCTGGAGCAACCTTTTGTGACAATTGTTTCTAGTTATGCCAGCATACTCCAAATTGTTCTGCTTCTTCCTTTTGTATGTTGGCAAATTCTAATAGAAATTAAGCAAGAATTATGGACTTAGATTTACAATCATCCTACATAGCTAGATGTAGATAATCTTAGCAAGGATCATAGATGTTTGAATCATTCCTCTCTAACATCCATCTTGGCAAAAAGATGTGTACACTGAGTTTTTTTAAGAAATTATTGTCCATAATTCAGTAAGAACTTCTAAGTGCCTTTATCTCTGTATTATGTAGTAATGGAGAGAGGCAAAGGGATGATGTATTTAACTTTCTGAATTTACCAGAATGAAGAAGAAGAGTGCCTGAGAATCAGTTCAAGAAATATCAATTCTCAAATTCTTCATTTGTTGATATATCACAAGCATCTACAGGCTGCAATCAAGTCAAAAACTTGCAAGTTTCTGATAATGAGCCAAATTTAAAGCAATCGAATCCTGCTTGATGAACATCTTTCATATGGCATTGCTGAGAGAGGTGCATAGCAACTAAATGTTAAAAAATTGCAGCATAAACATTCATATTCAATTTCTTTGAGAGACTTAAGGAAAGTTAGATTCATTTTCCACACGGATGGAGTAGATTTCAATTACTTTGTTCTTTTATTGAAAAAGATTCGCCTTGTTCATATTGAATGCTTATATATCTTTGCTCATTTTTATCATAGCATCCATAGTTAGAGGAATTTTTTGACACTCTTCTTCTTCTTTCAAAATTGCACCTATCTTCCTAAAATTTTCTCATGGCATCATCAAACTCTTTAATTTTTTGTTTTCCTCTCTTCCATGTATAATTCTGTTTTCAATTGTTCATTTTCAAACATCAAGTTTGGACAAGAGGAGAAAGAGGAGAAGAAGATTTTGACATTGTATCTAAAAATATTGCACAAAAACAAGAACTAAACAAACAACAATTACATTTAATATTGATTCTCGAACACTATAAGAAAAATAATGAAATAGAAATTAATTTTTAGAGACCAAAATAATTATTAGTTGCAATAGTAACTAAATTAGAAACCATTTTAGAAATTAAAAAAATGGTTTCTAATTAGTTTCTATTATTGTTAAATAGTTTCTAAATTGATATCTAATTAGCAATAAGCTTTTACTTACCAATTATTTAGTTTCTAAATTTGGTCTCTAAAACATTGGTTGCTAATTAGATACCAATTTAGAAACTATTTAACAATAATAAAAACTATTTTTTTTTTAATTTCTAAAATGGTCTCTAATTTAGTTACTATTACAACTAATTATTTTGGTTTCTAAAAATTGGTTTCTATTTCATGATTTTCTTGTAGTGGAATTATTAATCATGAGAGTCATATCTTTCATGAAAAATTGTAAAAAAAATTACTTATACTGAGTTGGAAGTACATATTAAAAATATTTTTACTATAGTATTTTTATTTTACTTATGTGAAATATTTACAATAATATTTAAATAAAAAAAGGATGATTACTAGTTTTTTTATTTAATATAATTGTAAATATTCAACACTAAAATATGTATGATTTTCAATCCCATAGGATAATTATGTTGATGAATAATATTGTGAGAGTTATGAGATTATAGTATAATGAAGTTTCTCATGTTTTGTGTGATAGAGTTTCAAGTTTCTCATTATTTTACTATTATCTTGTTTTGTAAACCGGACCTAAACTAATCACACCAGTGAACCAGTTAAATAATGAGTGTAAAGAAATAAAATTACTCTGAAGAAAAATTAATAATTTTTTTCAAAAGTAGTCAAAATTAAGTAAAATTGGTCAAAACTAATCCAAAACTGATAATTAGAACAAGGTTATTTTAAAAAATAAAATGAATCCAAATTTTTTATTTTTTATTCTACTTATAGATTTATTATTAATTTTTTTTAATGTAAGTAACATTTTATTTTAATCTTTATATTATTATAAATATTAAAAACCTAAAAATTTATGTTTTATTTTAGTTTTTAACATCATAGAATTTTAAAATTATATTTTTAATATACTTTATATATACTAACGAAACACACATTCTCGCATCTGTTTCTATATTTTTTATTTTTATTATATATATATATATATATATGTTTAATATTAAAATTAGAATAAATAATGTCATTATTTACACACTTATAAATTTGTAGTTGATTTTAATAAATACAAATATATTATAAAAAAAACATACCCAATATAATATAATGGTTATATATAATAAATTTACAAATATCATCCAAAATTATAACATAAAACAAATAAGTAGATTGGTATTAAAGATTTTCCTTTTCATTTAAAAAGGTCGGCATGTTTTAATATTTCGCAATGCTGTGTATTTTATTTTGTAATATTTTCTAAAGCAATGTGATTTTCAAACTTCCAAAGAGGTTATATAAATCAGTATTCATTATTAAGTTATTTCTCAAGATGCCATTGATGAAATAATATAAAAACTAACTATTTTGTTCTCACACTTCTTGGTGGGTCCCACACTCCTCATGAAGAAATGTTGTTGAATTAGTGGTGGTTTTGTGGTTACCATGTTTCCACCCACATTTTTCTTTCTTCTTCTTGCATTCACCTCAGAATATATGGTTTAGCAGATGAAGTACAAGTAAGTTTAATCGTGTTCTAATCTAACACTAACTATGAATTAACCTTCTATTTTCAAAGTTTTCTTCTTTTTCAGAAAAAATAATAAAAAGAATCAATTCCCCTGTTCCTGTATTTTTTTTCATTTCAAGCTCAAGGATGTGTACTGGAGTCTATTTGTGCATATCTTGAAATGGGTATGTTCAAGTTTTCTTCTTTTAAAAAAAAGATAATAAAAAATTAAAGTGTGTTTTATGAATCAAGCATAAGGAAGAAAGAAACCCAATTCTTCCTTTTCTTTGATTTTTCATTTTAAAGCTGAGGAATGTGTACTGAAGTGTATGTGTAGATATATTTAGAGGGGTATGTGGAAGTTTTCATGATCTTTGGATATAGATTTTAGTTTCTGCATTTTCAAAATCTTTTGTGTGCTTTGGTGACTCTAGTTTTGTTCGCCATGAACTTGGAGTTTCTTGGTAAAATCCCTTGGTTTAATGCTCAATTGAACCCATATTCGATGATTAATTCAGTTCCCACCAAAGCTTTAACTGAACAACCTAAAGAAGAAGAATCAAGAAATGAACCCAAACTGCCCTTCCTTTCATTGTTTCCTTCAGGAGAGAGTGCTGCAGACAAATTTCAAAGGCCATCTACTATCAATAAAGGGTTAAGGAGGAAGGCACAACGTCGGGGGAATGGTGTCGGAGAAGATGGTGAGGCTATACCTTTGCAGTTCCGGCCGTATGTGTGTAAGGTTCCATGGCATACAGGGGTTAGAGCATATCTTTCTCAGCTGTTCCCCAGATATGGACATTACTGTGGACCAAACTGGTCAAGTGGGAAGGATGGAGGATCTCTTGTTTGGGACAGGAGACCAATTGATTGGTTGGATTTCTGCTGTTACTGCCATGATATAGGGTATGATACTCATGATCAAGCTAAGCTGCTGAAGGCTGACTTAGCCTTTCTAGAGTGTTTGGAAAAGCAGTATGGGAGAACTAAAGGAGATCCTCATGTTGCTTTTCTTTACAAGACGATGTGTATTAATGGTACTCCTTGCACCAAATATTATTAGGATAATAGTCATGTTGTTCCTTAACTGCTTCTTTTGGTGTTGTTATCTAATCAAAATTTGAGTTCCATTCACCTCCACAATCTGCAGAATAAAGTTTAGCATTTAAGGGGGCGTTGGTTACTGAAATGAAGCCTTAATTTTGATTGGACCAAAATCACTTGAAGAACTAAACCTAAATTTTATCCATACTTATATTTCTTTATGGGTTAATAATGTTATGCTTTGTTGTTATAAGGAGAGGAGTTGCTTTAGAACATGTGTGCTGACTTTTTTTCCTCTGAATGACAGGTCTGAGGAATTTTCTGATACCATACAGAAGAAATATAGTGAATCTGCAGCACTTTGGGCAACCTTTGATTCAGTTTGGATGGCTAAGCAATTTGAGATGGAGTTGGAACTTTGAGAAAGCTTATGGATTGAGCTCAGTTGGGGGAAGTACCATGTCAGACATTATGAATTTCATCAATTTTTTAAAGTGTGCAGCCCTGAACCGTCACCAAGTTCCTTAAGTTTTAAACTTCTGTTTGCTAGAGTATGTTTCTTACTGTCATGGCTTCCACATTTTGTATAGACTATGGTGTACATAGCTTGTGTTGTAAATTGCTACCTCTGGTGTTGCATGACTACTTCTGTTATTGTTGAAAATCATTAGGTTGTGAACTGTGAATTGTTACTTTGTTTGCTTATATTTGAAGACTAAGGTTATGCTATGTGTAGCTATTGGCATGGGTTTGTATATACTATAATTGTTGGGATATTTTTTGTAATTAGAATGAAGTAATATTTGGTTTCTCTCTAAATCGGATACTTCAGATACCTTTTTTAGTGCATTACAAACACCTGTATAAAAAACCTTGTATGTGATGAAACTTGTCAATTTGAATTGAATCAAAGGTTTTTTTTTTACTTAACAACATGATCCACCACAGCCTACCACAAATGTTGTCTATTCAAGGATTATTGGTAAGATGTTTGAATTCTTCACATCCTTTAAGAATAATACTTGAATCTTTGATATAGGTCCTAAGAACTCCCATTACCAGTATATGGCTTGCTGTTTTGTATGAAAATCTCACATTAAATGATATTCTTATTGTCTCATAATTTGTTATTTGCATATCAAATTACCTTTCTTCTTGCTTTCACTATAACTTTGGTCATCATATTCTGTTTGTCAGGACATATTCTTAGTTATGCTGTTAGGTAAAGGAATTTCTACTATTTTGGAGTTGCTAAAAAATATATGATAAAAACTCGGTCATCCGATTAATGTATGATTATGACATCAATGATTAGAACATCTTTCATTTGGGTATTTAAAAATATTGCCATCACAATTTTTAGTTTTGGATGTTTTGAATCTTCATTATGATATTTGTGAATTGGCTAATGAATCATTGTATTTTTTATGTACCAATTATGACTAAAAGTTTTTACCTTTTTACAGTAATCTATTATGATGTTTAGGATATTGTGAAGATCCCTGTATTTCTGAAGCTTGGTATTTTGAACATGAGACTCGTGCATTTTCACTTCACCAAAAAAGTGATCTTAAGAGTGGTAAAGTCGTCGGCTAGCCTGTGTTAGTCTTAAAACAAAATCTGATTAGTAAGAAAATGGAATCTAAGATTTGAAACATTATTCCAAGGCCTAACTAACATTGAATAGTCAAATAGATGGCATGGTAGCAGAATGAATTAGGAAGATATTTATATTCTACAGGCAATCCCAATTCTCCCTGGAGGAGTATATTACAAATAAAGAAATAAATAAAAATATGAAATCACAGTAATGCTGCGCTAACACCATTTGATATCATTTAAAATTGTTATATTCCTCTCACAAGTAGTAAACAAATGCCAAGTACAGAAACCTTTCCAAACTGATGTCATCTGATTAGAATAGTAATGCAGATGAAGTTAAAGAGCTGAGAACTCCGATCATCAATTGATTGACTTTCCAATAGCTTCACACTCAAAAAAGGACTACAAAGGAGTTGTAAAACGAATACAAAAACCTTTTTTTCTTTGAATAAAATCACTATAACATTTTTCTACCATCACAATTCGGACTCGGGTCTCCATATCAGTATTTTCTTTACACTGCGCTTCCTACCAGCTACATAATCTTCTAAAGTTCCACGTGCTACACAGGCACCCGTTTGCCTCTGTAGCGGTCCAATAACTGCAAGTTCACACAAAAAGCAGAGTTCGATCATTTCAGCATATTATGAAAACTAAGAAGTTCAGATCTACCACAGTTACTAAGATTTGTTCAAGACTTCATGAAAATCCAGTATTGATATGGTAACATGCAGAAGTATAAAATATGATGATAGGAAAAACACATTTCAGCACAAATGCTAAAACAAATAGCTTTAATAAATGGCATATATAAATGCTTAAGCCATATGATGATAGGAAAAAGACATTTCAGCACAACTAACCGATCGAATGTATGGTTGTTGAAACAACCAACCAAGAACAGGGATCTTCTGAATGAAAACAGCCAATGTAGGCCAGAAACCACTGCAAAATATCATTTCATCATAAGTCCAAAGCACAAAACATACTCAATAGAACAGGGTTGTTTTTTTTTTACTAAACCTGAAGAGTACGATGAATCCATAAGACTCCACAATCATGCCCAGAATAGGCCACCCCAAGATAAGAATAAAGAATCCAATACCAAATGAAATGGTTCCCTACAGAACCAGTAAATATGTAAAAGGTTAGGGTTGAAAATGAACCATGAAGAGACATGGAATGACGAAAGAACTAGATGATAAATGTATAGCTAGTTTACCTTGAAATTACTACGTTTCATGAAGAATTGCATGGTGGATTTCAGTCCAATGGTCACGGATACTCCAGAAACAAAGAGGATCTGATTTGAGTGACAAGTGTAAAAAACGATATTATTAAGTTAAGCATAATCACACAGCTAGCAGAAAGATAAAAAATCATAAACATGAAATTTGTCATAACACTTACATTTCCCATTGCAAGCAATCCCTTGTCAAAGAGGAACATAACACCAAGGAATGAGAAAAATATGCCAAAGCCCGTTAATCCCAATCCAATCTCTGTTTAATGTGCCAATGCAAACATTAAATTTCAGAAGACATTAGAATATTAAAAAAAATATGCCAACAATATAATGTTCACATTTAATCTTGTCATTTTGTTAGTCAAGATTACAGAAAAAATATGCAAAAGCAAGGGCATTAATAAATGTTTTAAAAACTGATATCTAGAAAGATTTCTTGCTCAAAGATACTGAAGAAAATAGGTTCAGAGCTGGTATAGCTGTTTTAGCACTGTGCAAGACAATGTTGTCACTTCTACATCAAGAAAGGATTTCAGTATAATATTTATACAAGTAATGACTATTTTAACTACGTGATTCAATTATCAAAAGAGCTTTCAAAATAGGCAAAATGCAAATATGTTTAATTTAGGCAGAAATCATGCTCTTTTTCTTTTCCTCTTATTTAACCGGTTTGCTCCTATATGGACAAAAGCCACCATGCACCCTGCATAATACATAAATACAACACATGGCCCACACTAAGCCAACTCCTCAAAGGAGCTTTGATTAAAAAAAAAGCCAAGATAAGAACTAATCACTTGCACACAAATTTTTAAAACTCTAGGCTTTATAAAAAAAGATAGAAGCATTATGTACATGCAAATTTGGACTTGCTAAAAGAACTTCGTTAACTCCAGAAAAAAATGATTGGTCTTTCACAAATTATATGATTTAAATCCTCTAACAAACTATCAATAAAACCATGAAATTGAAAAATAAATAGGATAGAGGAAGAGAAGAAACCAAGCAATTTAGCACAATCCTAATATAAATCAGAATCATTTCGACCAGAGAGCATTTCTTCAAAATAAATTAATTCAACTACTAATTTATTTAAATTATTGCAAACTCTAATAACCTCTACCCGCATACTTGCATACTAAAGACATAAAAAAAAACCAAGTCATATGATAACATTAGTGCCAGCAAAAACATCAAATTCACTTACTCTTTCTATCATTCATTTCAAAGGAAACCATTTTATACCCCAATGATTGAGACGTCCAAATGTCTTGCTTTCACTGGAACAAATGCTGGAAGAAAATAAGTCAGTTAATAAAAATCAAATGAAATGCATACAAATATTCTCCTCAACTAGTTTGACTAAAGAACATACAGCAATATCATAGCCAACATAAATCTCAATCAAAGGAAAAATTCCAGGAGAATCGAGAGATAAGCATGAAAAATCTTAAAATATAATGTGCAATTTTGGTCCTTGGAAAATAGGGTTTACATTAATTTTCCGAGTGGATGCCTTTTTCATCCCCCAAATCACTTTATCTCTCTTCCTCCTTGAACCAAAGGTTCTCTAGTAGCACCCATACGGAAGCCATAATCACACCCATTCTCCAATCAGCACTTTTTCATACACTTACAGAAATACATCCTTAGTCACTTTGAAGCACTTGTAGCAGGCATAACATACACACACATGCCTGGGTCTGAGAAAATTAAGAAAGCAAACAAATTCATTCTGTACAAGTTTCAACAGTTAACAGTTTGACAAAAACACAATAGAAAATTTCCCCATAGAGACCATCAAGGCTCTGACATCCCTCCATAGTCCATACCAATGGTCAGAAAATCACAATTCCTGTAACCTAAACAAAAATCACTTGACTGATAAGTACAGCAAATCATTAATACCAAAACTCCATTGTTCAAAATCCAAAAATAACTCCAGCAACTACTCCAAAGACAATCATCATTCATTAAGGAGCTTAACCCAAAAATCTTTTAATCATTTATACCTGGTAGCAACTAGTAAACACAATTCCCAAATCAGAAATAGCAACTGTCCCCTCACCAAAATATACAAGAACACCAAACTCCTCCTTCCAAATATCCATAAAAAGCATAAATGACCATTCAAACTCAGCACACCCCTACAATCTGCTATCACGCATCATTTCCTTCCAAACTCAGGTACACAGCAATCTACCAATTACTGAACCAATTTTGAAACAGAATCCCACATGCCCAGCAATAGCTGTCAACACTCGCAATCAACCCTGTAATGTCTGATACCCTACGAATGGGATTTCACAGACCAGAAACTTAATAATCCTAGCAGAATCCATTCCCTTATCTGCTGTTAAAACCTTTCCCACAGTCTTGCCTGAAGCCCTGGACGCCCTGCACCATGACTGACCTCAAAATAGAAGACAAAATGCTACGAATTTGGCAATTACAGTACGTTTCTTATTTTGGGGGCAAAAGCCCTAAGATTTTGATCTTGCAGGTTTTTTTTAGTATTGGCAAAGGAATTATGTTTTATTTCTAATTTTAGAGGATGAATTTTTCAATGGTGACAGCTATGTGGATGAATGAGGCATAAATGTGCCACAACAGCTCTTAACATGTCATTTAGAACTCTGTTAATTGCCATCCTAAACAGAAGGACCTATGCAATGCAATCAGCTAGTTTCTCTGTTTCAAGAATTAATAAAATAAAAATAAGTCGTAATAGTTTAATCCCTTGCACAGATACATGGCCGATCAACATGAATTAATGAAACCAAAATATAGTCAACTCAAATACATAAACTAGTTTTACCAGGTAATTAATAGCATGCTACACCATCACTATAGCCGAAAGGAGTGGCCCTAAGCGGCTATGGGATTCAAATTGCAAAACAATTTTTTATAGTAGCTTTCCACACACTATATCGGCAATACCATGATGTAGGCATCATAAACCCAATTTTACCTTGGAAACAATGTTCCTTCGCTCTATCCAGGACTTATTATTTCCGTGTCCTGTTCTTTTTTCTTTTAGACTTCGTACTTCACATTCTGCTAATCTTTTTCTAATGTGATATGTTCTTTTTCTATTAACTTCACCATCATCTTTCAAATTTTTTTACTTCCTTACTATGTGTTTTTATTGTTCATAGATCAATTGGTGATTGTGTGTGCAAAGTGGCATATTATTCATAACGAAATTCTTTAATTTTGGATTCCTTTTTGGTGTTTAAGAATTTCTACCAGTGGAATAAGTTATTTAGTTTGTATTATAATGTTAAAAATAGCAGTAATTCTGCTTCCCACTCTCCCACTACAACATTTTCGGGGCTAGCCACAGAGCACCACTTCCCAGGATTAAAAACTATGCTATTGTCGATCTCTATCAAGTTCAAAGAACTTAAAATTTGCATAATCAGTACCGTTACACAAATTAAACTGCATCAATTTAAAGTCAGTACAAATGCAAAAGATAAACAGAAAAAAAAAATGAAAAATCAAACAAGAAAACAGCAAAACTTAATCACCAAAGATCACACTAGTCCAATCCTATACAAAATTTACTTGCCACTGTCCCATTCTAATTAACCAAATTCAACAAAAAAACAACGGTTGAGAACACAAACAAATAACACGGTTTAGCGACTCGTTTCGAATTTCTCCATCTTCGAAAAACGCAAACACGTCCATGCCGCGAACTCTTGCTAGTTAGAGAGAGAGAGAGAGAAAAGTGCTCCAAATTCAAAGTTAAGATTGATCCGAACAGAAAATACTATGACGCGTTTGGATCTCACATCGCATCGTAGTTTCAGCCAAAAAAAGAAAGGGATCCAGCGACAGGAACAGAACAATCTTCAGATTCAAAGAAAAAGTGATTACCTGTTAACCTAGCTCGGAGTCGCCGGGAAGAAGTGGTGATCGGCGGCGGCTACGGCGGGGAAGTTGCGGTTGGACGGCGAAGATGGAAGTGGTTTTATGGAGAGAAGCCAGAATTGAATAGCAACTTTTAGTCTTCTCTGTGAAGAAATGAAGCTTTACTAACTATTTTATTTTTGTGTAACTTCCAGGCAAAGACTCTGAAGTGGATTGAATTACATTAAAATTAACTTACATCTAAATCTTGTATATTATTAATTAATTACAAAATTATTCAAGGTGTTAGAACTAATTATTATATTTAATTTCTTTTTAATTTGGATGATTTTTTTAAGATACAAAATGTTATCTCATTATTGATAATTAGAAGCAACGTTGGTGACTAATTCTAAGCCATGATTTGATATTGGAGAGGATAACAAATTCAAATCATTTTCGTTACTTCATGTCATCATCCTGTTATCTATTCCTTCTCTCTCATAATAATAATTCTATACTAATAATAACCATAAATATACTGTTTTTTAAAATAATTTTTTTAATCATTTTTATTAAGACACTACTGAGTAAATTATTCATAAATAAAAAAATAATAATATTTTATTTAAAAGTAAAAAATATAAATTAAACTTAATTATTTTTTTAATCCCTATATTAATAATAAAAAATCAATTTCATTTTGAATTTTAAAAAGTTTAATGTGATTTTAACTTTTTTAAAAATTTAATTTGATCCCAAATTTCTTTTATAAAAGTTTTTATGTTGGACATCACTATACAACTTGATATTGATATCTCAGTTAGACTGACACTTAACAACAATCATTTAATATTATTAAAAATAAAATACGAAAAAAGGAACTAGACTAAAAACTCATATGTTAACAAAAAAGATACATAGGTAGACTATACTTATTCATACAAAATTCTAAGAACAGACTAGGTGAAAACCTATTATACTAATGAAATGATTCTTTATGAATAAATCATAAATTAACCAACTTATGACAAGTATTCAATCGATTGCGAAACATTCATGGAACATTAGTGATAGCAGTAAACGCGACACAAACCAAGGCAGAATCGCATTCCAGTTAGAGATTAGTAAGCCTCATCTTTTGAGCTTCCTCCGTATCATGTATAACTCCATAAAACTCAGCAACCATGACACTCTGAACTTCAAGAAATGCAGAGAAAGCACCAATAAACTCTTTCATACTCCCCACGGAAAATACCTCCACAAGTAACAAGACCAGGATATCCCCACAAGTGTTAATTTTAACCCAGCCTGATGAAGGGAACTTCCATCTAACAGAAAGATGACGAAGAACTTTACCAGTACGAGTATTAATACCAAAAAACTTAATCACATTGAAATCCAACATATCATTCTTCATTGAAGCTTTAGACGAATTTCTCACTAGATAAGTAACAACAATCATTTGTCATCACATGAAAAAGATATTATTAAAAAAGAAAAAAAATATGGGAGAACTAAACCAAAACTCATATATTAACAAAAATGATACACATGTAGACTATATTTATTCATAAAGAATTTTAAAAATAGACTAGATGGAAACCTATTATACCAATGAAATGATTCTCTATGAATAAATCTTAAATTAGTCAATTTATCAGCACATGCATTCCCTTTAAGAAAAATATGAGTAACCATAAACCTGATTTCCCCATAGTAATTAAAACAATTATTTCATCGATTATTAAGCATCCACAGAACATTAGTCTATTAGTAAACGCAACACAAACCACGGAAGAATCACATTCAAGTCAGACAAGTCTCATCTTTTGAGTTTACTCCTTAGCATGTATAACTCCATAAAACTCAACAATCATAGCATTTCGAACTTCAAGAAACGCAAAGAAAGCACCAATAAACTTTCTCATACTCCCACGAAAAATACTTCCACAAGTAGCAAGACCTTTAAAAATAATTCAAGTGATTTTAATTTTTTTAAAATGAGTAATTGTAATAACAATAAATATAATTTAACATGTATTAGCATAATTATTAAAGTGAATATATTTTAATAAAAAAATATGAAATGTTTTAGAAAAATTAGATATATAATGAATTTTTAAAAAAATTCAAAATTAAATTGTTTTTTAATCTTTAATATATAAACTTAAAAGATAATTAAACCTATAAATTAATTTAATTTTTTTGTAAAAAGTCTAAAATTGTATTCATTATGAAACAAAAGTGTCATAAGGTTTAGTGATGGTTATTCAGGATTGGAAATATAAGTTTTTTTTATCTCTTTTGGTGCAATTATAAATATAGAAATATAATCTTTTTTATCTCTTTTGATGCAATTATAGATAAAAAAATATGGTTTAAGGTCTTAAACTATTAAAGTGTAGCAATTAGAGTTGGTAATGTCTATCCATTTGAATTATGATGGTTCATGGTGTGAAATTTATTAAAGTGTACTAAGTAAAGTTGGGTATGCCTATTCATTTAAATTAGTATTAATATAAATTCAAACTAAAAAAAATGTTTTTCTTTACTTTTCACATCTTAAATTAATACGTCACTTCTTATACAAATCCCTCCTATTATACAAGGTTATTCGCAGCCATAAAAATATAATTAAAAGTATATTTTATAAACAATACTATAACCACTAAATTATTTATTATTGAAAATCGAGACCAAATAAGCAAATAAGTTATTGGTATCGAAATTGGGAAACGTAGTTACGTGCTAAAATAAGCAAATAAGTTTTTGGTATCAAAGTTGGAGTTGTGGAACAAAATAAGTTGGATCTTTGGATCAAAGGTGAACTTGAAAAACCTCTTTCGAGATATGGTGGTGGTGGCAACAATAGAACGTGGAAGCTGGATGTGGAATAAGAAGTGTGCAAAGAAAAGATAAAATAAATAGTTGAATAATGTCTGATTAAGATATTCATATGCAATTTTAAGTAGACGAACACATTCAGAAGAAATTTTCACAAATCCATTTCAACATACTCTATTCTTTAAAGTTAGATAACAAATCAATAACATGTAGTCTAATGGAGTTGAGAATAAAGAAAGATTTATACTTAATGTTTTCATACTGGTTTTTCTATAAATCAATATTACATTTAGTTCTTAATCAACTTGGTAATGTTTCATTAGGCATATTATCGCTATAAATAAAAAAATGGATATTCTTTGGACAACAATTACTCTTTACTAAACAACACAAATATTATTTGGAACACACCACTTGTAGCTAAGACTGAGTATTCCTTAAAACATAGTTATTCCTAGCTAAGACTGAGTATTCTATGGATACAGTCACTTTTGGGTAAGACTGAGTATTATTTGGAACGTAGTCATTCTTGGTGGTAACTTTTTATCTTGGATAAGAAAAGGCAAGGAACCATAGTGTTTTCTACAATTGAATCCAATCAAAAGTTGTTTATCATAACTTATATGGATTAAAAACCAACTAGAAGATTATAACTTTTATGAAGATAACATTATTATATTATGTGACAATAAGATTATAACTTTTATGAAGATAACATTATTATATTATGTGACAATAATGTTGCAAGTAGTCTCTCAAAGAACCTTATATTCCACTATAGGGCAAGACATATTGCAATCAAACATCACTTTGTCAAAGACCATGTGATGGATTCCTTAATGTAAAATTCAATTTCAATCAGTGGAATGGAGGAGTAGTGGTAGAAGCTGGAAGGAATAGAGGTGTTTAAGTGAGTAATAGTGGTGGAAAGGTAATTCTATGGGAGAGGTTCAACCAACTCGTAAAGGAAGATGCCTAGGAAGGAATCAAAATTAGAAGAGTTATCCTAAGGAAACTCGAGAACAAGTGAGATGCAATTTGTGCATAGAAACTCTACTCATTCAAAAGTGAAAATTACATGGAGATGAGGGTCATATTTATAGGAGTTGGGGTTGGACCTTGGAGAGCCGAAAGGAGAGGGAAATTTAAATTTGAATCATCATATGTTCTCCTAAAGAAATGGTGCATAGAGTGGATCAAGTACCACTTTTTCACTCATGTTTTCACATTTGAACATGCGCTTAATGTGTAGCATGAACCTCTTGTTCATGTCATGGTCGACCTAGGGTTTTCTTTGAGCTTCAATGAGTCCAATTGAAACATTAGCAAGACTTAACTCTAGCAAGACTACATAGCTCAAATACAAGCATAAATGCCTTACACTACTTGACCCAAATACAAACTCAAATATCTTAGACTACTTGGCCCAAATACAAACCTATTTATTCATATTCTATACATTTTATTACACACTAGAGATGAATAGAGTAGTTTGGACCTAATGAGGTCAGTTGAATCCTAGTCGTCTTAGATCCTTCTGGTCATAACTCTAGTTATTAGTCTTTTGGCTTGGGGTCTTCCATCACCATGTTCAAAAGGGGACCATGAATTTATAATTTGTATTTATAAAATATTAGTTAGCTAATATTTTTACAAAACCACTAAATGAAGAAGGATTAAATCATTTACGAAGTTTATTGGGCATGAAATTTGTTGAAGAATTACTAGTATCATGCATAAAATGTCTATAGGTTTTCATGTTTTCTAGACAATCTAGGTGCATCACATGCATATGATGAGCATCTTATATCGTGAATGTGAAACATTATGAGTTACATTTTGTTACCTAGTGTCTCTAAATGTGAAGAAATTATTGTTTTACCAAGTCGTTATAAAGGTAAATCAATGTTAAGATTCAAGGATCCATGTTTATTGTTCTTTAGCTTCTCATACTTGAGCATTCACTGTAAGATTACTTCATGTGCTGAACGAATTGACTATTTTTGCTCAATCTTGTTTTGTTGTTTTTATGCCATTTTCTAAGAGATTTTTGCATATTTTTTTTTTTTTTCTACTTATTCCTTCAGTGCAATTTCCTTTAGAGCGATTTAGCATGCTTTCCCATTCATTTTTATACATTTCCTATACAAAATGCATGTTAATTGACCTATGATTTCTGCTATATTTTAGCCCTATCAACGATCTAATTTACTTTTATCATAATTGATCAATCTAAGCACATATTAAAGTTGTAATAGTATAGAGTTTTTATACACAAAAACAACTATATTGGATAAGTTTAAATTCGGTTAAATAAGTTTAACCTTTGCAGTTAACATCTAAAGCACTATTTTATAAATACGGAAACAAATAATTTCAACAATGCTTGAAAAGTCTATATTAAGAATTGACAAATGTGAAGCAATCCTTTCATAAAATATCGATGCACACATTCTATCAAGTATTCTTGCATATTTCCTTGTTTATGACATAATATTTATAAGGAATTGCAAACTTCTATACTTGTATTTGAATTCGAAATCAAAGCTATGACAAGTCATATCTAAGCAAAAGGATCAATATCAAGAACAAAAGGATTCTATCTCTGAAGATTACACAAGCAATGTTCATATTTTGAAAAACATATATAAATGACAAATATGTTAGTCATTCAATACACAAAAATATAAGAAAGCTTATCAAGAATTACAAGTTATACAATATTCTAAGTTTGAGTGTAATTTGTTCTTCATGAGAAATATTAAATATTGTGTATTCATCCTATGAAGTAATTGACATTTGAGACATGTATCTATATAAATAATAAATAATACAAATCTTGACCACTTCAAAGACAACTTTTTAATACGTGTCGCCCTCACAAAATTTTGAAAAAAAAAAAATTCAAAAATATAATACCCAAAATAGAAAAAAAAAGCCTCAATTCAATCACGGCACGTGGACCAATTATAATACGCCACCTAGTGCTTAATAAAGGTCCCATTTTTCTCCCTCCCTCCGAAACCCTCATACCTCTCAAACCCAATTTCTCTCTCCAAAACTCTCACTTTTTTTTTTTGCTCTTAACACACCTCTCTCAACCTTACTTTTATCCTCTCTACGCAGCTCTCTCAACCTTACCATTATTGCCTTTCACAATTTCGGCAACTGCACAGTCTGCTCCTTTGGATATCACCATTACAAATATTTTTTTTTTGTATTTTTGAAATGGCGCATAGTTTTGAATTTTTAAATGGCAATGATGATGGGTTTTCAATAAATATATATATATATAGAGAGAGAGGTTGTTCTTCATTTAGCCATTCATTGATTTCATTTCACTTTTTTCTTTTTCATTCTCCATGTACCATGTAATTTTTTATACTGTTCATCTCATTTTATCATTTCATTTAACAGTCCTTCCCAATTTGTTTTCTTCATCTAATTTACGGTTTATTTCTAGCTTTGTGATATTTTTTTTTATAATTTGTGTTCGGTTTTTATGCATTTATATCATTTTTATTGTTAGTTTTGCAGTTGTTCTTCCATCTGTTCATTTAATTTGTGTTATTTCGCTATTTTCCATTTTGTTCATCTCATTTACGGTTTATTTATGGCTTTGTGATATTTTTTTTTATCATTTCAATTCGATCTTTTATGCATCTATATCATCATTTTTATTCGTTTTCCAATTTTGTTCTTCATTTTCCAGTTTTCTTCTACAATTTGTTCATCTAAATTGTGTTTCCATCTAAAACAACACGTTTTCCATTTTCTCTTAATTGTTCGGTTTTTTATGCATTTATATCATTTTTATCGTTCGTTCTCTACTTTTGTTCTGCCATTTGTTCATCTAATTTGTGTTATTTCACCATTTTCATCATTTTTAAGTTTGTATTGTGATATTTTTTTTTATCATTTATGTTCGGATTTTTATGCATTTATATCATTTTTATCCTTCGTTTTCCAATTTTCTTTTGCAATTTGATCATCTAATTTGTGTTTCCATTTGTATCATTTTGTTTTCCATTTTCTCTTTATCATTTCTGTTCAGTTATCAAATAAATTGTTATTATGTCCATTTTGTTAATCTCATTTAGGGTTTATTTATGGCTTTGTCATATTTTTTCTTCTTCATCTAATTTGTGCATTAGATCCAACTTTGAAAGGATGTTTTTGTTTCCATCCATTTATGTTATTTAATTATTATTATTTAATCCGAGCAGAGTGATTACCTTTTTACATTATTGTTATGAATGTCATTATGACATGTTATTATTGTTTTATGTTTTCAATGGTTCATTTCCAATTCCAATATCATCATTAATTACGTGTAATGATGATTTTTTATTCTTACTTCTTCATGTCATATTTATCCATTTTGCTGAATTGGACACTATAATTAGTAATAAAAATTCTTATTTTTACTCCTTCATGTCATATCAGTCCCTTTTAATTTAATATATTAATATTTTAATATATATTTGTAATTTAATTTTTTTAATATTTAATATATTTGATTTGATTAATTTCATATATTTTAATATATTAATATTAATATATTTAATTTAATTAGTAATATATATATTGGTAATTAGTAATTCGTAATATATTTTAGTAATTAGTAAATAGTAATTACTTAATTTCGGTTCATTTTTGTGATATTTTTTTTTCATTTATATTCGGTTTTCTATGCATTTATATAATTTTTTTTTGTTGCTAGTAGAGTCATTTTTAAAAAGATATTTATTGCATTAATGTTTATATACCCTCTTTCTGTTGAGTTCAGTGTCCAAATCGAATTGTAATGTGTATTACAATTATACTTTAAGGTTCACCGATTTTAACTACCATTGTAGTGTGATTTAATGGAGTACTTAGCATAATTTTATTTTATGTGTCTAACTTCAAATTGAAGTTTTTGTACTTGTGCACAACATTTTGATTTCAAGGTAACAATTGAAATAGTTGCAAAAGCCGAAGTCATGTATTCAATATGCAATAATTTGTCATTTTCTTTATGTAGTTATATTTTGTTATTTTAATCCAGTTGGCATAATTTGTTTTGTCCAACTCCATAATCATATTTTCGTAGAGAAACGCATATTACTTCAAGTTGCAGGTAAGCATAAGTCGGTGTTAGTGTATTGGTTTGTTGAAAAAAGACACTTTCTGTTGGTGATAGGAATATGATTAAGTTCATTTCTTTTAGGAATTTTTTAATTTATTTATTCATTCATGTACAATTGATATGTTGTAGAAGATAAATCTGATGTAATTTCTATGTAATATGTAATGTAATTATATTTTGTTATTTTAAATTTTAAATTGTAGTTGGCATAGTTTGTTGTGTCCAACTCCACATAATTTGTACATTATAGTGAATTATACTGATTTTTACAATGTATACAATCTTCATTTTCCTCGTACAATTTTTAGTAACTACACTTTAAACATAATTTAAATTTAAATAAATCAAGATTTTCAAACCATAACACGTAAAATTAATTGATATTATAAGTAAATAAACATATGTCATGGAATAGAATAAAGACTGCTAAATCATAACAAAGTTAATGTCTTTTATTTTCATTCCATCTGATTTTATAAACACATTATAAACTATAATATTGACAAATTAATCTATAAAATAAAATATTAATGGTAATTAAAATTAATATTAACCGAGTTATAAGAAAAATTTTTAATTTCAAAAAGGTAAATTCTATTGCACTCAATCATTAAAGTACTTCAGAAGGCTTAATAAACTTGACCAAAAATTGTACCATGTACAATATATTATTTCCAACTTAAATACTATTCTAAAATAAATAATATTTCTAAAATTTTCAAAATCTTAAATAAATACAAAATGTAAATTATATAATGTTTTACTTAAATAAAAATATGAAATAAATTAAATTTTTATATTATTTAAAATCCTAAACAATCTGATGACAGTAATTATTGAGTAACAGTTTGAATGCCAACCTCTTTTGGAAAGCATAACCATGGAAGGTTTCTCAATGGACAGTTCATTGTCCTTGCAATTCCTAGGTACAGAAAAATTAGTATTTATTCTGTACACCAATAAAAAATACAAATATTTTTTTCTTACATTCAACTCTATCTTACAAATATTAATATTTTCATTTTTTTAATTTTAAAAATTATTTTAATATTTTATATTTTGCTCATTAATTTATTTATTTTTTTTATTACCAATATTAATATTTTGTTAGGAATAAAATGAAGCATAATTTAAAAATATCATCACTCAATAATCTCTTCTTAAACCGCGCAACAAACTTTCTCTCTATTTCTCTCTCTCCTAACCGAAACCCTAACAAAGAGCTTCTTCATTCCTCTCTCGATTTCAATCCTCCCTTCCTACACAGGTCAGTTTTATTTAGCTCTGTTTATTCGTTTGTTTATTTATGTATTTACTTTGTTTAATTGAATTTTTGCTTCGCGAAGCTTCGATTATTGTTTCTCTTTTGCTTCTGCCATGAAATCATGGAATTGATTGGTTCTTGTACGATTGGTCTGTCATTTAGTTTTCAGTTTTTCTTTCGAAAAGTATGAATATAATGATATTAATTTGAATGGAGGCTATGGTGGTCTGTGATCAGTTTACTTGCTAACTATTCCATGAATCATTGAAGTGAACAATTTATAATTGTATAATTTATTTTTGCAGGATTGATGTGATTTGAGTCTGGTTAGTCAAGAAATAATTGATG
>Ga0123342_1001921_pt1 | contig 34849 bp, 15 predicted proteins | sample Turbeawhitnodule_FD_89960 | JGI IMG/M metagenome (GOLD analysis project Ga0123342, IMG submission 89960) | Root nodule microbial communities of legume samples collected from Mexico - Turtle bean Mexico white nodule | ecosystem: Host-associated > Plants > Roots > Nodule | place: Mexico: Nepantla... | reverse complement strand
TTCAAAAATAAATTAAAAAATAATAAATTAATTTTTTTTTATAATTTTAATTTTGAATGCATTAAAAAATAAATATTTTTAATGTTTAAAATAGTTAGAAATATAATTAATGAATAAAGAAATTAGTTTTTACAAAATAAAAATAAAAAAGTAATAAATTTAAATTGTTTAGTTTAAAAATTATTTTTTTTAAGAATGAATAAAATAAAAAATTAAATTCTACAACAACATAAAAGTTGATTTTGTATGTAGGTTTTTAAAGAAGGAAAATCGACTTTCTGTATTTTGTTCTTAAGCAAAATCAATTTTGACTCACACTGTAACAAAGTGAAAAAATGTCATGATAGAGCTGTCATACTGCCAAAAGTGATAGATTTCCCATTTTTTGTCACATCTTGGTTTCAGTTTCAAGAACATTTGAATTTTTAAGGATTGCAACAATTTCTTAGTATAAGACTAGCATATTATAAGGATATGGTCGGGGTTTTATTCAAATCTTCATTTAATGACACATGGTTACATTTGTACTCAAATCGACACACACAATATTATAATTAGACATAGAGATTGGATGAATGTGACAAATCTCAAATATCATGGTTTGTTGTTAACCCCTATTACCATCCTTGAGGATATACATTTTGATCGTCAAGAGGACTTATTAACCATGACAAGAGAAGAAGTGCACAATCAAAATGTAAGAAACGTAGGTAGTTTGACTATGAATGACAAACTACTTCATTATATATGGGTGCACATGTTGTGTCCCCGAGGGAGCAACTTCTTGCAGCTGGTTCATGATGATGTTTTCATGTTATGATGTTTGAAAAGTAATATAATGATTAATTGGCCCCATTATATCATGAAACACATGATGAAATCCCGCGACAATGATATGCCTCTTACCTCATGTTGTTGTATGACATGAACTTGATGGGAGAGTCATCAACCACATTACGGTGAAATAACTTCTTGGGAGAACAATCATGAAGAAAATGAATATCTTTGAGGTAAATGGTGTATGACAACTTGGAAGACCTCCGACGAACATGAACAAGAAGACGAATACATTCCATTATCACAAGAACATGTTGCAGGCAATCATCCTTAGCCCGAAACCCCCCATGATTTGACAATGTTAACACAAATTTGGGAGGAAATTCAAAATATACAGGAAAGTATGTTGACCATGATGTTGGATATCAACACATGTTTGGGTTGAATCAAGGATAGACTTCATCAGCTTGAATGCACTTGAGAAAATTGGTTGTATTTTTATTATGTTATTCTTATTTTTTATGTTATTTTGATTGTCAGTTAAATTTATTGTGTTATTGGACATTATTATGTTTGTAATTTTTTTTATATTCTCATAACATCAACATGTCTCTTCATTTGGGATTATAATGTAATGACTTCATCTATTTCATCTATTTTGTATTGTAATCACCGACTATTTCATGTTCATCTCATGTTCATCAATGATAAACGAATATTGTTATTTATTTTCTTTGTTTTATTTGATACAAATTGAAATAAAAAATTACATAAAAAATAAAATATAATTTTTTTCATGTTATCAGTTCATATTTCATATTATTTATAAAAATATACTGATTTTATTGTATCACTATGTTTAAATTATACATTATTTTTAAAATATATTAATTATTCAAACTATTAATAATATTATTTATTTTTATTACTATTATAATTATATTTAAACAATATACAATATATAAAATTAATATATTAAATATTACATTAATTTATGCAACAAAATATTTAATTATATTATTAATAACAACCTGTATAAATAATAAAAGTAATAAAATAAAATTATAATATCAACAAAGCATGTATGGTTATATAAAATAACAAACGTATATAATAATAATAATAATTATTTTCATAAATTTTAATATATTTAATAATATTATTTCAATTTAATACAAAATTATTTTGTATTATATTTTTTAATTTTTTATTAAAAATATTGATAATTATGGATATTATATATTAAAAAATTTAATTAACTCAAATGTAAAAAAAATATATATCATAATTTATTATTCAAATATTTTTTAATAACAAGGGTAAATTTTTAAACTTACATTTGACACCTTTAAAATAATTTATAAATTATTTTCTGACTATCATATCAATCACAAACTTCAATACATCATCGTCATAAATTCACTATAACATCCCTTACTTCAAACAACCTCACACATTTTTTCAAATCCTCTGTATCCTTTTCTCAATCCAAACACCATAAAGAGAACTTTTTGAATTATGATATTTCACTGAATTTTGAAATTTTAAATAAATTTTAGACAATAACCTTGTTATTTTAAATAAATTTTAGATAATTTTTATTTTATTTTAAATAAATTTCAGATAATAAATTTTTCGTAGTTGAAGCTTTTATCTTTCATGATTTATCTCATTAATTATTACTTAAAATTTTAAGTAAATATAATAATAAATTAGTTATTTTAGAGATTTTAAATTATCTGTAAGCTTACCTATAAACATTCTTATTTATGAGTTTTCATGACTATTTTCCTCCCCTTTTAATATTTATGTCTTCACCGCAAGTTTAACTATTTTTATTTTGCAAAATATTTTTAATTTTTTTTATTGATTGGCTCCATAATGGCACGATTATAAAGTAAGAATTTCCCATAAAGAAGTTGGAAATGAGCTTTTATTTATTTTTTTAACGAATTTTAATCCAGATAGATCATCTTAAAATTTGTCTACAAAAAATAATATAAATATTAAGGTTGAAATACTTTTTGTGCTTTTATTTTGGTTCCAAATATGTTCATCATTGGTGACAAGTTCTAAATAGATTATCTATTGATTTCTCTGCAAAAGAATTTGGGCCAAGTTTTAGTAAAAAAGATATGTTATGTTGAGACAGACCTGATAGTGGGCCTAGTTATGGGGAAGCCTATAAGCTATTTCAAAGTAGGTGGCCCTAGATCTGGTGTGGGCTCTTGAACTGCATAAAGCCATAACGAAATATGATCCAAAAACAAGTGGGATATGCAATTTGAATTGCAAGTCCCGAATCCCAATTTTCTTTGTTGTTCATGATTGTTGAGATGTTGTATTATTGAAAATTAACAAGATAAAAGTATTCTATTATTGTCGGAAAGAAGAGGTAGGGGTTTTGTTTGAAAATGGAAAACACAGACAGAGGGACAAAATCCTGAAGTACTATGAGTTGGAAAATTAAGCTTAAGTTGGGTTTCTACTTGAACCTGGTCCCATAAAAACATAAAAGGTGTAAACTGGTCGCTGTCAATTCTATAGAAAAAGGAGACTAAAGCTTAAACCTGTAGAAGGTATGGGCCAGCATCAAACACTCTTTAAATAAACACTGAACAAAAGCAGATCCACATTTTTTTATAACTCAACCGGGAAAAAGGTGCAAAAGGAAGGTTGCTTGTGATATGTTACAAGTTGGAGGGGGCAAGTACCATCAATATAGAAGTTTAAGATACACAAACCTAAAAAGATGAACCCAATATTAATAAATACCCGCACATATTTTTTGATTGTTTATGTACTTGGAGTGTAGGTATATGGCTTCATGAAAAAGGTGAGGCTTAAGTGGGGGCATAAGAGGGTAAAAGCTGAAATGTTTGTGAAATGTAAAGATGATAAACTTTAGACTTTGAGGTGCAGAGAATGGGAAAAAAAAGAGAAAGAAAAAGAAGAGCATGCATCATAGACATAATGTGCAGGCCACTAATCTAAAACCCTTAAAGTCACTAATTAATGTACGCCTTTCAAGGATTCCCCAAAACTATCATCTAACTCAAGGTAGCATGCTAACTCCAAAGATTCTGTGGCCCCAAAATCCCAAACCTTGGTTATTTATTAAACTCCTAAACATTTACACATCATGCATGCGTTCTTCATCATTTCCACATCAGTTTTATTTTGGACGCATCTAAGAAAAGGAAATTACCATCATTCTGGGTTAAACTACTTTAAAAACGATATTCAATGTTGTCAAAAATACAAGATTCTATTGAGTATTCCCCGGCTTCAGAGGTTTTGCAGTTGGGTAGCTGCGAACACAAACAATTATGCACCTTATCTCTGCTCAAATTGGGACCAGAACCACCTGTAAGGAAAGCTCTTCCTGAACTAAGTCGATAAGATTCAAGATTCTCACGTTCACTATTATACAATATTATTGATTTTAAAAATAAAATTAAAGTATTTATTTTCTTTAAACTTACTAATATCTTAAAACCATCCGAGTAAACCAGGAAAATGATAAAACTTGGGACGAAGCTATATATGGACGAATGTGAAATATGAACATATATTACATGATTCATAACGGAAGCCCACTCATAACTTTCTGAAATTTACAACTTTTGTGTCTCCTCTTTAAGGTTGAAAAAGGAAATAAATTTTTGAGGAGTTCATGGATGATACATATATGAGGGGAAAACCATGTCAATCAATTACTTTATAGTTCATACAAATATGGATGGAGATGGAAAGCCACAAGCTATTGTTTGGTAAACAAAAAATCAATCATAAAATGTTAACAAAAAAATAATTTACTTAGTTCCTTTTTAACACAAGCAAACGCCCATGAATCCCGGTGTCTAACCAAACTTATATATTTAACCAAAAGAACAAAAGAGAAAGTAAATAAATAAAGCCCGATAATAACACTGAAAGAAAACTCCATCATCCTTGCGCACGTGCCAAAAAAACCAAGCACACGTGCGAGGCATTCATCCACGTCAAAGCCAGCCACCCACATGATACGATTGCGACACGATCATCATCTCGTCGTGAGTTTACGTTAAGGCCTCCATGCACTGGCCCACACCACCGGAGTTTCCCTCCACGAAAGGAATATTCCGGTGTCGGAGCACGGCACCATCGACCAACCCTCCTTGTACCTCCTCAACAGCGCCCTAACGTCGTCGCAAACCTCTTCGCTGAACGGCACCGCGCTTAGCCCTCCCCCATGCAGCCGCGTTCCCCACCGCGCCGCCGTCTCCCGACGCTCAATGGAATCCGCTGGCGAGCACGCCACCAGGTCCACCACCGCCCTCCCTGCCGCGCGCTCGAGCATCAGCCTCTCGTTGCACGTCTTCACGAAACTCTCGTCCAGCGCCTCGAAGTAAACCCTAAACCACCTCAAACACTCCTCGAAACCTCTAACGAACTCGTAGCCCTCGATTCCCACGTCCAAATCCGCCTCCTCCTCCACCACCGTTACGATCCTCGGCTGCAACCCTTGCAACGACGATATCAACGCGTCGCGGCTGTTCCCCGCTGCGGAAACCGAATGCAGCGCGTTCACGCAGTTGATGGCCAGGGCCTCGTCGTCTTTGAGGTTGAGTTCAGAGAAATTGAGTTCGGAGAGATCGCCGGCGTGATGAACGACGTTGAACTTGAACGGAACGCCCATGAGTCGCGCGAACTTCTCCATTCTTGTTCCGATTTCCTTCATGACGCGCTGCACGGAGTTACCGGTTCTCCCGGTGACGACCGTGGTTAACCTGAGGTGCGGTGTTTCGTCGGTTCGAGTTGCCAATGCTTCTAGAAGTGTTGGCCATTGGGTGCAATAGGTGTTGCTGATGTCAAGTATGTGCAATTTGGGGTTTCCTTCTAAGGCTTCTAAGATGGCGCCGTTGGACGCCACGTGTCCGAATGTTGTCCAGGGGCTGACTTCTTGGAATTTCAACACCGTCTTCCTCGTTGACTCGAAGGAGCATGTTTTCTCCGATGCCGAGGCTAAGGTTCGGTAGGTTCGGTCTCCTGCGTCGGTGACGCGGCTGAACAGAGCTTGGAGGAAATAAGCGGCAAGCTTTTGATCGGTGTCGCCGTATGGGGAGCTAAGTTCGTTGAGCATCCAGAGGAGGTGATGGAGGCGCGTGCTATTGTTGTCGGCGAAGGAGCGTGCTGTTTCGAGGAGGAGGTTGTGGGACCAGTTGGGGGAGAATTGGAAGTTGAAGTCGGGGAGGGGAGGGGTGGGAGAGAAGGAGTAGGAGTAATCGGTGTTGGTGGTGGGGCTGAAGGTGTTGGTTGTGGTGGTGGTAGTGGTGGTGGTGGATACGTTGTGGTAAGGGTAGTAGTGTTTGGAAGAAGACGAGGATAAGTCTTCTTCATCCATGTAAAAGTTGAAGCATTCTTTGTCTTCTTGGTGGGAGTAATGGTAGTAGTTTTGTCGGGAGGATCTGGAACTGCTAGAAGTTCTGCTGGTGGTGGAGTTAAGGGATGGATCGGGTTGTGGTTGATGGTGTTGTTGCTGTTGAAAACTTACTAGCCTAAACAAGGTATCCATTTAACCCACATCAATAAACAATGTGACTCTCTTAGGTACCTCAGCTTAGCTGCTTCTCAGCAGCACCAGACCAAACGTGTTTTTAACAGTGGGAATTGGGGCACTGTTGGGGAATGATTGGGGGAAGAACTTGGTCAAATTTCGATAGATTCTACTTACCTTACAAACTAGGTTATTTTCCTTTCCTAAATATATATATATAAAAAAAAACACATAGTGGAGCTCAAGGCCTTTAGGTCTCACCCAACCTAACATAGAAACAAAATTATATTAAACCAATTTACCACATCACTTATTTATATGACAAGTTAATAAATTATATATTAAATTACTAAAAAATATTTTTAATACATATATTTAATTTAAATTTGATGTAATTTGAATTGGTTGGGGTTTAGTGTAAGGTAATGGAGGTGGGGTTGGGTTTGTGTGTGGAAGGTTATTATTTATTTTGATTGGATTGGAGGTTATTGAGAATGGGAGGGGACGGAAGATTGAGTGAGATGAGTTTTGTTGGTGAGTAGCTTGAAAAATCTAGTAGGGTCGTGAGCTAGCTAGGTGATGCTTAGAATAGAATTCTCTCTGACAAAAGATGGAAAAATAAGAAAGTGTGAGAAAAAAAGCAAGGAAGGAAGAGATAGTGGGCTAGCTTTTCATCCTTTAGAGAGAGAAATATAAATAAATTAATTAGACACAAAAAGAAAAAAGAAAATAGAGAGAGAGTTTAGAAGCATTGGATGAGTGGGAGCAGGCGTGCCCAACTGCCAAATGGGGTTTGAGAGGTAGAGAGAGAGAGAGAGAGGATAGTAAAAGCTGCCGGCGTGAGTCATCATCATCAAACCCACTATCATCCCGTAGCAGTAGCACAACCCACTCACGTTCCCTGCCTCCTAATCACTCTCCAAACTCTGCCGAATTTCCAATCCACTTTTCTCTTTCTATTTTATTACTAACACAACACACCCAATCTCTATCATAATTCACCACATCAACCATTTCATATTCTACACTCCACACTGCTCAATTTTTTATTCCATCATTTCTAAAAACATATCTATTATAAAGGATTACAATATTAACATAACAAATTACTACTTATTTTATATTTCTATTTCACTTGATATTTTAAAGACTAATTAAAGATTTAGTTTCAGAAAAACATAGAGATAATGATAATGTCGTCTCATAGTAATACAAAGTGTTCCCCCTTCTCCAAATTCTAGGGTGGCATGCCTTGCTTTTCCTTCTCCACACCTATTGGTGTCCATGGTTTTATAAGTATGCACTGTTTTCCTCCTCAATCCTCCCCCAACACCAAAACCCTATGATTTCTTTGCATTTTGAATACCAAAGCAACCCATAATCTCTAAATATTTGTATCTCACTTGACCTCCACCTGTTTTACATTTATCTATTTTCCCACAAAACCAAAACTCATTTATCATAATCACATACAACTTCTACCAACAATCCCATCACATCTACGAATTGACGTCCCAATTCTTTTGGAGTTGAATTAGATTTCTTTAATGAGGCATTTAAGTGACGCGGATTGGTTATGAGGTTAGGAGATGTTGGTTGGAAATGTTAAGGACTTGTTTGTTTGCCATCATCAATGATTGGGCAAAATCCATGTTTGAACTCTTTGTCCCCATGTCTTGAAGTGGGCCTAGGAGTTGAATTGAATCCATATTTTTAATTTACATCTAAGTGACATTGATCCCAGACAGGATGAGACAGGTTATTACGGCCATACTGAAACTCATGGCCTTTCTTTCATCTTGCTTTTCCTGTTCTGCTTTTTCCTTCTTCTCTTTTCTTGCTTCCCCTGTTTTGTGGGGATGGTGGGTGAGACTGAAAGGGATCTATACTTTTGCTTCCATATTTCAACTAAGTAGTGAATAATGAGTTCCTCAACTAGCACCCATCGGCCCAACAATATTTTTAAACTACTAGTACCATAGTTCCCAGTTTAATATGTATGTAGGGTCACTAATATTTTTTTTGGTATATATAACTTTTCATGGTAATTATTATAAACTTTGCAAATTAAATGCAAATATAAGTTGTTATCAAATTAAAATATAAAATATTAATTATTTTAATGTTTGATAACACCGTTAACTTTTTGTTTTTATCTCAGATTTAAAGTGATAGATAATGTTGCTGAAACATATATATTTTTACTCTCGCTTCAATTAATAAATTAAAAAAATTGAGACATTGACGTTCACAGCTTTGGTGACTTTACTTTTCCTTTTCTTCGTTGAGGTAAGCCGCGAGCCTCATCCTTTTAGTTATAAAGGGTATAATAATAATATTTGATACTTTCATGTTGAGAGTAAGTAGCTGAATATATAACAACACGTTTATCTCATTAAAAATAAAATAAAATTTAGAATCCTACATTAATAAACAATAATACACATCATCAGATTTATGATTCTTATACATAATATTCAATTATAAAATGATAGACACTTATTTTATTTCATATGAGTCTCTATGTGAATAGTTTTTTTAATCTTATTTTTTAAATTATTTTTGTCATATTTTTTTTATTGATGATCAATAACAAGACAATATTCTTTATTTAGACAAAATTTTATTTTTATTCTTTTTTATTTTTCATCAAAAATATATATATATATATATATATATATATATAATTTAAATATATCTTTATTTTATTAAACCATATTCAAATCCAAACTCTAACATCTATTTTATATGAATGATATTATAAAATTAAAATTAATTTACATAATTTTTTAACAGAGAAATCATGAATGATGGTCTGCCATCTTAAAAAATCCTCACAACCTAATATCATGTACGGCGCTTATTCAAATAAGAGTTTGGTGCTATGGTTCCAAATAGAAGTTCAATAACTGAAATGAAAAGAATGCGAAATAGAGCATGATAAATGAGTTGACGTAGAAAAGTATATAGCATAAAATAAAAATGTATTTGGGTTGTTTGTAAGTGTAACACTAAAGAAAAGGTAACTGGGTAGCTGCATTGAAGACAAGGTTGCCGGAATCTAGTATTCACGCCAGACAAGGTCGCAGGAATGGAAGGGAAAAATTCCCTGAAGGCATAACTCGATTGGATTGGTAACGCCCCAGAAAGCGAGGAGCAGACTTCTGCGGTTAAAAGATTTGCATACTGGTAAACTTTAATCTCTGCTATTCAAAAAATAAAGTTGAAAGTTTTCCAATACTATTTGCGAAGCCACTCATCAATTATATTCAGAACCAAATTATTAAATTCTGACAAGCCAGCAACATAACATGATTGCAACCTGCGAAGGGTCAGAGAGATGGAGAACACACTTTGGACAAAATGATTCAAGTATAACCATTTCATTCTCCTTTATTATTTATTTTAACATAAATACTCATACATTATGCCTTATACTATGTCTAATCATTTTAAAACCTTTTAGACTAATAATACATATCTATTCAACTTCAAAATATTTTTAATAGCTATATATATTCCAATGGAAAGATAATGTTAAAACAAACCTAGAACCCTTTTCTCTATAAATGGTACAATATTGGGTTCCTACCATTGAAAATAATCTTTATATTGATGATGATTCTCCCTTTTAATTTGATCCCTACCAGCAGTGTACTGGAGTCAGCATAAACATATTCCGCTTTGAGCATTCCTAGTTTTGAATTACTTGCCACCACAACAGCACCCCATGCACACAGTATTAATAAAAACAATGTTATTATAGAAGAAGAAAACAGAGATATGTCTACCTTGCAATGTTCTTCGCTTCTTACTATTTTGTTTTCCTGTAGATTTGGCAAAATTAGATGAGATGATGATAAAGTTGTATGTCTATCCTCTGCTGCAAGACAGAATGATATGCAGAGAACACGAAGTGGGAGCATGGCACCATCGATAATTAACTCGAAAGTCATTAGTTGTTCCACCAAGCTATAGCATTATGGTTTATTAAGTTAAGAAGAACTTATTTACAATTTATTTTGTTACAAATACTAAATATTTAACAAAATTAAACTTCTCTGTTAATCTAAAAAAGTAAAAAATGTGTATAATTAAAAAAATCAGTATTTATTATTAAATTTTGATTTTAAATATTAAAAATTAAAGTACGTTTTTAAATTAAAAATATCTTTTCATTTCAGATGTTTTAATAGTTTATGCAATATTATTAACTTTCTTCTTAGAGTTTCGAAGAAAATAAATCCTTCAAATTTTAAATTAAAAAAATATTAATTAATTATAAATTTCTTAAGAAATATTTTTAAAAAAATAACAATTTTGTGAATAAAAAAATACAACTTGAATAAAAAATTATAACTTTAAAGTTAGTTATATAAATATGAAAATTGATTTATCACAACATCAAAAAATATCATAAATATATATATATATATATATTATTAAAAAATTCTAAAGAATTCCTCCAAATATAATGTCAAAAGATTTTAATGCAAAAGATTATCTATTTTGTCTACATTAAAATGTTTGATGTAGACTCAAATTTGAATTCATCCTCGGTGGTTATAGATTGGATTACTAAAATTCCAATCTAAATTCAAATATTTGATGACATTTATAATCAAATTCATATTTTTTATAAAAGTAATTTAAAAATTCAAATACTTAAAAATTTAAATACAAATATTTGGATTGAATTTTAAATTCAAATCTATCTTAATAAATATATATATATATATATATATATATATTGAATGGTATTAAAAAATATTTATGAGCATATTTCTCATATAAGTATATTTCGTTGTAGTAGCATATTCATATAGTGAAAATAATTTATGTTTATATGCTATTTACTTTGGATATTTGTATTGATTAAATTTTTTTTTAGAAATAAAAGTTATGTTTATCATTTTATTCTAAACTTATTTTGTGAGTAGGAATTTAATATTGTATTTGAATTAATCTCTATAAAAAATAAAGTTTGGACCAAATAAAAATAGATATATATCTAATTAAGATTATATTACGATCATATTACTTGTAATTTTGATGTCGCTTACTCATATTTGATGAAAGTTGTTATATATAATTAAGAATGGTGATTGTTGTAAGTCATTTATATATAATTAAGAATGGTGATTGTTGTAAGTCATTGACTTTACTTTAAATTGTGACGGAAAGTAGCGTAAAAGCTTGTTGCTTTATGAGATTGTCCAAAAATAAAAAATTGATACCAATTTAATAAGCAAATACAAGTCTAATTCACTAGAGAATAATTGTTCTTCTCAATACATTAAATCATGAGAATTTTCTCTTTTCTTACATTTTTAAAGAGAGAAGAAGGTCTTAATATTGTGATTTAGTTGAAAAATATATATTTTTTCCTTCTCTTTTATTAAAAAATTAGAAAGTTTTATTTTATTACTTATTTAGTATTTTATAAAGTTAAATTAAAATATTTAACAAAATATTTAATATCTCTCACATAGTTGTTATTATAAAAATTTTCAATATGAAGTTTGAACCATCTCATGTGATATTTCTTGTCAATAAACTTATATAAAAAAAAAGAAAGACATGAGATTTTAAGACTAGTGTTTATTTTTTATATAACTCTCTGAAAATTTTCAATATGAAAATATGACATTTCAACTACATCGACCTCTTATATCTTAATAATCATATGTTTTCTAAGGATGTGTATATTAAAAAGAGAAAGGAAACAATACAAACATATATGAATGATCAAACAAAAATTCATGTTTAAGAAAACTTATATTTAGGTGGCCTAAACAAGTTTCTAAAAAAGACTTTATTAATATAAGATGACAAAATATCAAACTATCTCAAATATTATTAGACTTCACTCCTAAACTAGTAAAACTATCAACACATTTATTCCATTAATGTGAGATACATGAAAATTTAAAAATTCTAGGCATAGCTAAATTGTAGTCTTATTTTCTATTTAATCACCAAGGCACCACCAATATAAAATTACTCTCAATCAATAAAGAAGATCAACCTTTAACCAGTACCAATTCAATTACTAACATGATACATATACTTTCCGCCAATATTAATATTAAAATAAGAGGTTTTGATGGTAGCATATTTCATACAAATAAAATTTTCAGTAGAGATGATTCTTAGTTGGGTTCATATATAGTTTTGTAAACAATATTTTTCATCTAGCATCTTCATTACCTTTTAACAACATTCCCTAATTTGAATCTTAATTTGAAAGCTATGTTTCAACTCCTTACATTATTTTTGTTGGTTATTAATTCAGATTTTATTACCCTTAAATTATTTACCTTTATTATTGCATTAATGGTCAGTTTACAAGGTTGTTAGTATTCCTATTTTATATCTTCCCGTAATTGTAATTTTATTATATATATTATTGAAGTAAATCAAAATGAATGAATTAGTTCAGCAGTTTTGCAATTTCGTGCAATTACGTTCAATCTACAACCTTTTGTCTTCTGTTATTTCTGTTGAACAAGATGTTTTGATGTCTCCAAATCCAAGCGGAAAGCTTGAAGACCTTGTTGTTGTTGTTGTTGTTGTTGTTGTTGTTGTTGTTGTGTGTGTCTAGTTATTTAAAACTTGTTAATTCACTCCTTAAGTTGATCCAAGTTCATTTGAATCTTTAACCTTTTGAAAAGATGGGTTTTATAAAAAGCTATTGAAATTTCAACAAGTTGTTTTTTCGAAACAACCGGTTGTTTTATCTTAGTAATTTTTTAAAAGTTTGACTTTGTCGTCAAAGTCAATTCAACCAATTGTTTCGACAAAACAATCGATTGTTTTTTTCTGAAAACCTAAACATAATTCTGTTAAGTGGTTTTAATATGTTTTAAATGATTCTAATTATCTTGGCTCCTTTATTAAATGTTTTTGACCACTTGGTTAGTCTATATAAAGGTGGTTTTACGCCCCCAATCTTGGTGTAAGAAAAAGAGTTTATCAAAAACAGTTTTTCCACGATTTGAAAGAGCTTTGGATCATTCTTAAGTGTGTGGAATATGATTGGGTTGTATTCTGAACTTTAAGCTTTGTAATACCGAGGTGTATTCTATTCCCTTCTTCCTTTATTACTGTATTTCTGGTGTTGTGTTGCCAATGAGTGTTGTGTGTTCTTGAGGTGTTCAAGATCAACACTCTTGGTGTGGTTTGCCGGTAGTGTGTTTCTTGAGGGGTTCAAGGTCACTACTTTGGTGTGTGGTGTTTGTAATCTGGTTTTGATTGCATAGTGGATTACCAAGTGGTTTCTGGGGATTGGATGTAGCTCTTGGTGCAAGAGTGAACCAGTATAAATAAGTTTGTGTGATTCTCTCTTTCCTTGATCTTACATATATTTGTTTTAAGTTGTTTTTATTAACTGCTGATAAAAACAATCTGTTGAATCGAAAAAACAACCGGTTGATTTTCTGAAAATCAACTAAAACAACTTTGTGCTTTGCTTTCCTTAGTTTCTTTCTCTGTGATTCTTATTGATCTTCATTATACCTTCAAAGTTTGCGAAAATCTTTCATAAACAATTTACCCCCTTCTTGTTTAAGACCATATATTCTAACAATTTCCTTCAATTAGTTTCTACAACTGGTATCAAGAGTCATTTTGTTATCATGAACTCTACCCAATTATTAGATGGAAAAAATTACAATCGTTGGTGTGTGCAGATGAGAGTTTTGTTTGATTATCATGAGTTATGGGATGTCGTTGAGAGCGGAGTGTTTGCATTAGCGGCTAATGCAACTAAGACACAATAGCGTTTCGTGACCAGAGGAAGAAGGAAAAGAAAGCTTTGTATCTCATCTATCAAGAAATGAATGACGAGACGTTTGAACAGGAACAACAACTGCAAGTGAGACTTGGATCATTTTATCAACCAATTATAAAGTTGATGACAAGATCATCCATTAAATATAAAATATAAATACGAATAAATTTTTACTTCAATATAAAGATAATCAATCTCACATTCACCCTTCTCTTTAATCTCTAATGAACGAGGAATTCTCTTTAATCCCTAATGAATGAAAAATGTTTTCTTTCAACTTTATAGTTATCTTTGTGTTTATAAATTAATATCATCATTATGATACTATTTTTTACACCATTTTTCTCACTCTTATTCTCCTTATATTAAATTATATCATCAATCATATTAATGGTTTAATTAATTGTTAAAAGGTACACTACAAGAAAATCATCAAATAGAAACCAATTTTTAAAAACCAAAATAATTAGTTGCAATAGTAACTAAATTAGAGACCATTTTAGAAACTAAAACAAAAATTGGTTTCTAAATTAGTTTCTATTATTTTCTATTATTGTTAAATAGTTTTTAAATTGATATCTAATTAGCAACCAATGTTTTATCTACCAATATTATTTAATTTCTAAATTTAAATTTAGTCTCTAAAACCTTGGTTGCTAATTAGAGACTAATTTAGAAACCATTTAACAATAATAGAAAATAATAAAAACTAATTTAAAAACCAATTTTTGTTTTAGTTTTCAAAATGGTCTCTAATTTAGTTACTATTACAACTAATTATTTTGGTCTATAAAAATTGGTTTATATTTCATCATTTTCTTATAGTGGTATCATAATAATAGACTGTTAATAGAGTCTATAATTGGGTTGAAAATAGTGTGTAAATGATTTTAAAACTCGGACCTCAGGTTAAATTGTTTTAAGTTGTTATCTTTGTAAAAGAAATATAAACTTTTATCTGACAAAATATTAATTATTATAAACATTAAAGTTTGAGATTTACATTTTTAGCATAATAAGTATACTAATAATAAAAAATTAAATACATGTTTTTTTACAATAATATAATTTTTTTTTTCTTAATTCAGACTTATTTTTTTAGTATTTGTAATAAAAAATTATTAAAATAATTAGCATTTGTTTGTTGATGTAAAAAGAGTGAACTTTATTATAATATTATAATATTTACGTTTATAATAAATTATGAAATATTTTAATATACATTAAAAAAATCGTTTGTCATATAAAAAATATAAAAAAAACTGACAGAAATCTATTTAAATTATTTTCTTACTATAAATACCATTAAAATTTAAATTAAAGATAAAAATTAATTTGACATAAAAAAAACATATTTAACCTATCTAATAATCAAAATGGCTGATTTATACTATTAATGTGTTTTAAATGTTACCATGTTATAAATTATATTTCAATTTATATTATATATATATATAAGTCGATAACTACACATACACATATAAACAATTTAAGAATTCAATTGTAATGAATAAATATGTTGATGAGTCTCATTCAATGCAGTTAGGAATCTTTTCCACTAGTGAATATATAACTGCATCATGTATTTCTTTGAAGTTTATATGACCTGCAGACTTGTATAAAGTGAAAAATTGGAAATCATTAATGGGTGGCCCATGCTAGCAACACCCTTCCAGACTGAAATAATTTATGGCTTTCGTCATTTTAATCACTTCCTTTACTTGTGTAGCAGGATCACCACTTGAATTATAAAGTTGGTCCATAAATTGATGATCAGATATCTAGAAATGAGTCTAGAATTATTCTAGAGAGAATAAGCAAGATTATGATCCACACCTGTACCCAAGGTTCCCATCATACTATGTTCCACAGAAAGAAACTCCATTATTGTGTCACAAAATGTGATAAAGTTCTATCCTTTGACGTGTCCCTGTATCACACTGCAGATGAGAGTTCACATCACCATGTCCATGTGTTTAGTGCAACACTCAAATTCCAATTCAACTTTTAATATCAGGAATTGTTTAAGTGAAAACTGAAAAGCCACACTGGTACAATTAAAAAATTCCATCATTCGGTTTTTCCTGCAAATTTCTTTTGTAGAACTTTAAAACGTTGACAAGAAAATTTGTAAGAAATGTTTACAAGTTTTTATAAAAATTCATGAAATATAACTTTTTAATAATATAACCCTAATTATATCAACGAATTTACAAGTTCTGGAATAGAGAAACAAGTCTTAGAAGAGTTTTGCCTTTTAAGTAGATGCACACACCTATAATCAAAGTGACCCATTTCAAACAGGAAGATTAAGAACATACACCTTTATATATAATTGTCATTTAGTTCAAAATGAATTTTTATTTAATTAGCCTAATTTTCGAACTACATCCACAAAAATATATATACTTTTCAATGTTGATTCTTTATTTGTTTTTTATTTATAAAAAGTTTTCATGTTAGGTATTACAATGCAACTTGACATCTCAGTTAGGCTGATATTTCAAGTAACAACAATCATCTGTCATCACATGAAAAAAAAATATTATTAAAAAAAAATAATAAAAAAATACAAAAATATGGGAGAACTAGACTAAAACCCATATATTAACAAAAACGATACATATGTAGATTATACCTATTCATAAAAAATTCTAAGAATAGACTAGATGGAAGTCTATTATACCAATGAAATGATTCTCTATGAATAAATTCTAAATTAGCCAACTTATCATTACACACATTCCCTTCACGAAAGATATGAATAACCCTAAACCTGATTGTCCCACAGAAATTAAACCCAGCACAAACCAAGGCAGAATCACATTCAAGCCAGACACTAGTAAGTCCCATTTTTCAAGCTTCCTCCATAGCATGTATAACTCCATAAAACTCAACAAAAAAAGCAGTATGAACTTCAAGAAACGCTGAAAAAGCACCAATAAATTCTCCCATACTCCCACGAAAAATACATCCACAGGTAGCAAGACCAGGATACCCCTAGCAACCCCATCAGTATTAATTTTAACCAAGCCTGGTGAAGGAAATTCTCATCTAACAGGAAGATGACGAAGAACTTTACCACTACGAGTCTTAATACCAAAAAACTTAATCACGTTGAAATCCAACATATCATTCTTCATTAAAACTTTAGACGAATTTCCCTTAAGTCAAATTCTGAAAAATATGTCTTAGTTTTTGAAGACTATTTTGTATATTCTAATAGAAGTCTCTTTGGAAATTTAAAGACAAATTTAAAAACCAACTACACAAGCTAAATCATAATGCTTTGAATATTCAATTTCTTTTCCATCGTATTATACCTATATTTATTATATATACTTGAGAGAGTCAGATTAAAACCTAGTTTGTAATATTCACTTGATAGACATTTATAAGTCAAGAGAAAAGGCCTATTCTTAAGTTTAGTAGTGGGACCTGGACATAAGGATTATATAATTGCTGAAAGAGTATTTGGATTATTATTTTAAAAAGCAATTGAAATAATATTAAAAAAAAATCAAAAGTGACAATAGTTAGTTAAACTTGATTGGTGCGAAGAATTGAATAATCTTACTTATAAAAACTAATTAATATAAAAATCTATCTTATTTCTTCTATTTATTTTCAAAATAGGTTTCTAAACTTGAAATTTTAATAAATTGTAACATAGACATATTTGATCTTTGTGAAAAACCATTTATAAAGCAAAATTCAACCCTTTTATATAAAAGAAGGTTATAGTATTAAGATTTAAAAAAAGATTTAAGATTTTTTTTATCAAAATAATCACATTAGTTTGGAATTCCAACTAAGAAGATGAGTTATGGATAAGAAGTTTATTAGGACAACCCTCATATCAATTAGAAACGTTTAATGTGTCATAATAAGTATATTTTCAAAATGATTGTTTTATGCTTTGGTTAAAAATATTTTCTATTCAATATCACTTTTACAATTATGGCATCATTTAGGGCGTAGGTGCATTATGTGCTGAAATGAAAAAAAAATCTTTAATTGCTTATATTTGTATTGCTACTTCTTTGATTCGGGATTACATTTTTTGTTTGTTTTATACCAGGGGTCTACGTAAAGTTGATAGGAAATGTTTTGTGAATGACAAATGGTTTCTAAAGTAAAAAGTCTACACAACCTAATGGCTAATTAATTGAGGTTTACATTATTTAATGTGATAAAATATTTTTTTTTCTTCATTGATAATAAAAAGTTCAATTTTAATTCTCAATTTTTTTTTATCGACAATAAAATAAATAAATACGAATAACTTTAAGGGTGATCCAACCCTTATACATGAATTCAACCATAACCTTCGTCATAAAACTTACTCCAAAATTTGTTTATACAGAACTCTCCTAGCTAACCCAGATAAAAACATTTAGGGAAACAATTATACTACTTAAATGAATACGTCATGAGATCATCCTCATATAAACCAACGGATCTATGCATCAATCAGAAAATAAAAAATTCACAAACTGTGACTTGGATGTAATCCATGATCAAGCCTTTAATTGAACCAAAACGAAAGCTACCAGTACATCCACTATTCCCCTTTAAAAATTACTTTGTTTTTATGTTTCCAAACCTCGTTGACTACTGCGATCCAAATAATTTTCCAAACCTCATTCACTGAAGCAGGCGTATTGCTCATCTTAAACTGAGAAAAATGTAACAATGAAACGTTGTGAAACATCAAAATATGATAAAGTTCATTTTATTTTTATTTTAAAAAATAAGTGAAGTTTTACTTTTTTTTATATCATAGTAGTATTATGTCATGTAAAATGAGAGTGATAAGTGATCGATTATGAAATGATAATTAATTAATCAAGTCAACCTTTAATATTAGATATTAAGTCTAAATCTAATAAAAGTTAAAGTAAAATTTCCAATTTGATCCTTTATTCTTTGCAATGATTTTGTTGTGCGTGTTTAAAAAAAATCAATTTAGTATTTTTTGTTTTTGAAGGAAGTCAAAATTAACTCCATAAATATTTTAAATATATTGTTAATTAAAAGTCATCGCAAAACACTGTTTCTTTCTGAAATTTTTTACTACTCATAACAATGACTTTAACTATTACAATAATTAAAAATAATCCCACTAGCTATATTTTGTATAAAGCTTTAAGTGCATGTAAAAATGAGGTTGTTTTTTTATTCCCAAATGATTAAGCTTTGTAATCCATAGTTTAAAAAAATTAAATACAATAGGAGGAGGAATGAATTATTGATTTGAAGACAATGGTTGCATTTTCTTTAGTTTAATCTTGATCAAGAAGTTTTGCAAATTTTATTTATCTTTTATAAAAAACTTTTATTTTAGACATTATTATGCTACTTGACATCTCAGGCTAACACCTCAAGTAGCAACAATCATTTGTCATCACATAAAAAATATATTATTAAAAAAAAATACAAAAAATGGGAAGACTAGACCAAAACTCATATGTTAACAAAAACGATACATAGATAAACTATACCTGTTAATAAAAAATTTCTAAAAACAGACTAGATGAAAGTCTATTATACCAATAAAATGATTCTTTATGAATAATTCATAAATTAACAAATTTATCAATACGTATTTTTTCTTCACGAAAAATATGAGTATTTTTAACTTGATTTTTACAGCGTAAAAAAAGTTTTGCAATTCAATCATGAGAAATGTTGATTATATCCTCCACCTTTCATCTTCCATCATGATCAAGAAGCTACGACATATGAGAGAAGAGGAAAAAATATTTAAACTTTTTTATGTTTTGATTAGAGTGATAATTACAATTCATCATTATGTATAGTAAAATATTTAAATTAAAAAATATATTTTACAATGACTTTTTTAACCGTCAATATTTTAAATTATAATTCGATTTGATTTTAAGCCGATAGAAGAATTGTTTTAATTTTTTAAAAATATAAAAAAGCTAAATTCCAGTTCTTAAAAATGTCAAACTGAATTCGATTCAAGAGATAAAGATAAAATTGACAATTTAACCTAAAATTGATTTAAAAGGTGAAGGTTGCTTCAATGGCACGAGTCACAAAAATGGGTGTATAATTTAAGAATCTTAACTCATTTTCAATTCTATTCGGCTTTTAATTGAACAGAAAAGTAGTTTTCAAAGGCCTAATTTCTTGAAATAAAATCTAAGTTATTGATTCCAACTGGGCCTAATTATCCATAGCCACGAGAAAGCCCAATTATGTTGCGCAGACCCTGCTTACTGAAGCGATGATGGTGATCTGTTGTTTTGCCCTGTCCTGAGTTGAACGAAACGTCGAAACCTGAAAGCGAACCATGGCAGAAGGGGAACCCACCAACGGTTACTGCAGCAGCAGTGGCGAAGAAGACGGTGACGCCGCTTGGAGAGCAGCTATACATTCTATTGCCCAAACCACCACCTACGTCTCTTCCACCACGAAACACGGTCACCCAAATGCCGACGACGATGATTACAGCAAACCCAAAACACAACAGCTCAAGCACTATCATCTCAAGGTTTCCCTCTCAATTTCTCAATTTTCTGTTTATAGGTTAGTTTGAGTATGAGTATATTTAAGTTGCCAATTAATATTTTTAAAAATTTGGAACTTGCCCTTTACTCTAATTAACATATGCCCATAACAGATAATGTGGATTTGTTTACTAAGTTGGCATTTTTTTTCAAAATGGGGTTACGAATAGTTTCATGGGTGTTTCAATTTCTGAACATGTGGTCTGCTTAGTTGCAGATGCTACACCTTTTTTTCTAAAAAAAATTCTTATCCAAATTATTGTTCATCATTTCTTTATAACTTTACAACTCTCTCTTGGACTTTTGCTATCTAATTCTGATTACATGGTGTACCATTGTCCCCTTTCTTTTTCTGTTCTTTCGTATTGTGTATATGTGGATATATATACCGTGGATGTTCTTGACAGGCGCAAAAGCTTCTGAATGATATATTGGAAAATACAATAGAGATAGTGAGAAAACCTGTCCCTGTCGAGGATGATGATCCCAAGATCAATGAAAGCGGCATTCGATTGTTTAAACATGCTAAGCCAGGAATAGTGTTTGATCACGCAGGTAAGCAACTATGTGGTACCACCTTGGCTTAAGTTAAGATATCTGGTGCAATTGATTGTTATGCCTATAAAGGGTTGATTTTAGATTTTTGGTAGTTTTGTTGGCTTTTACTATGCTATGGTAAGTTGGCTTTATGAGGTAGTGTTGGTGGCAGTAGGTCACTAGTCACCATTGTTCTTGACTTGCATATGAAAAATTGCGAACTTCTCTGAAACATGAAAAAGCTGCATTAGATAAAAGTAGCTTCTGGTGCTGGTGCTGGTGCTGGTGGGTTGCTGTTAACAAAAGGTACTACTTTTTCAGAATAGTGCACACGCACCTAGCGCCAGTTGTTAAGAGAGTGGAGCCCAGATCAGCATGCCATGCATCTCTTTTTTCCACTCTGCAATCTTTTGTTGACATCAGAGAATTCAGAAGATTAGAGTTATTTTTAGCACTGCTTTGTGATATAATGCTGTGTGATGCTGCATTGCAATAATCCATTTGTTAAGTCGTTAACCACTGAGAAATTGTCAGTCATTGTGCGCTAGCCACTAGCCATAGAGCAGCATGCTTGGGGCCTTTGCCATGACTTATGGCACTTTGGTCTTCCTCAGTTGGCCAACTGAACCAAAATTACTGGTCCAGGTTATCACATGGACCATGTAATTATGAAGTATGAAGAAATTCAGAGTCATACTAGCACATGTTTATAGAAAACCATTGAAGTTGAGTAAAGTGGTGAACAACTGGTTTACTGATTGTGACAAATTTTGGTTTGAGTAACTAAACTCAAACCTTGAAAAGTTGAATTCAATGCCACATCCTGCTATGAAGTGGCCTCCGGTCCCAATTGTAGCAAGGCTGATTTTTGTTTTTGACATTCACATCCATTAAATGAGTTTAGTGATTGAAATTCAAATTAGTCTATTACAGGTAAAATTATTGCACCAAAGGATTACGAAATTGTTAACTTAGGTGATTAATCTTGAAATATCACCACATTATATGGCTGCAGATGAACCCCAACCACTAAGGAAACGGCCTAGAATACTCCCTGGAGAGGATATTGATGAGAAATCAAAGAAGGTCTAATAGTTAATTCATCCCAAAATGTCGTTGTATATATTGTTTCTCTTTTTGTGTGTGTATTTGCTTATTTTCTTAACGACTATCTGTACCTTAGCAGTTTAGAAAACGGATTAGATCTGTTGCTGTGAATGGAATAGATATATTAGCTGCAGCAAACGATTCATGCAAGAAGTCATTAGCTAGACTAGAAGCTAAAGATGCAGCAGCAAAAGCTAAAGTAAAGAGAGAAGAGGAAAGAGTTGAAAATTTGAAAAAGATCAGGGGAGAGAGGTGGCTGCCTTCCATGGCCAAGGAGATGCAGGTTAAAATTCAACGCTGACTTTTTGTCTTTCCATGCTCTTAACTTTGATGCTATTTTTTGGGTTAGTGTAGCTTGTTGTACACTAAAGAATTATAATTTAGTCATGAAACGTTTTTCTTTTTCACTATATTGGTGCAACTTGCAACACTATTCACAAGTCCACATTCAAATTTCCAAAATTGTAAAACAGTTGCTGGGTATGAGGGCCAAGGCACTTTTTTTTGGGAATCTTTAGATCAAGACATGAAATATTTATTTCTTCTTTGAGAGTGAGGGATTGACTCAACGATTTGTTCAGCACTCCGTGGGGACACCCGTTGGTGGGCTTGGGACTGTTTTTGGGTCCATTGATTAGAATTTCGAGAGTCGAATGAGAGAGTATTTATGCTTGTTAAATGTTTTTGCCACAAAAAAATGCACTTGTTGGATGTATTACCAAAAAAAATAAAGGTACTTGGTGGATATCACACTACATTTTGTATTTTGTGTATTTATTCATGCATTCTAATTCATTTTAAAATCAGCATTAAGTAACATGCTAACAAGTTCTAAATTTAACAGTAGTAGTATTTGCTTCAAAATCTATAATTATATGAACTTGATACCTATCATAAATAAGGTAACTAAAGATGTATAATTCTATATGATTGCATTTTCATATCAAAATAGCAACTAGCTAGTATGCCAAAAAGCCTCTGGTTTTTGCATGTCCTAACATTGTATAAATCCAAGAAGTATCCAAAAATACACGGTTATTCTCATCAAATATTTCATATAGTCTCCTGAATCTTGGATCCCTGAAAATATAAACCCGGTTATTCTTCCATCACTGAAACAACGAAAAAATGAATCCAATGCCATCTTTAATAACGGCAATAATGATAAAAAAAACTGGAACATTTGTATGTTATGGGCACATGTTAATGATAATATTTCTCACAATATTAAATTTATGACGGGGAGAGCTGTTTAATAAAGTAAACATTGGCATTAATGAGTATAACTTCAACAGAATCAAAATCATTATCATGAGGGGGGTTTTCTTCTTCCACCTCCATAGTTTCTTGCATTTCCATATATCTTTTAGTTCCAAAACTACCCTTTACAAAAGGTGTAGGTTTTTTCTTCTTGTTCTTATTTCCAAATTGTATAGTCTGTGGACCTTTTGAATTTTAAAGTTTAGAATACAAAATTATATTATGAATTCTAGAGGTTAAAAAGTATTTTCGAACCCAAAAAAGACATTTTAAATTCTAGAATTTGAAATACAAATTTGTTTCTTGAATTCTAAAGTTCTAAGTTCAAAAGGCAATTTATGAATTCGAATACATTGTATTTCGAATTCTAAACTTCGAACTGTTTTTTTAACCTAGAAAAATACATTCTGAATTCTATTCAGAATACAATTCAAAATGTATTTTTTAGAATAAAATACAAAATTGTATAACAAATTTTAATTCAAAATTTTTAAACTTGGAAGAACAAGAAGAGGGGTGTCAATAAGGAAGGATAAGAAAAGGATAAAGTTGTTATTTCACGTTTTTTATGAGGAAGTGGTTTACATATTTCACGTTTTTTATGAGGAAGTGGTGCACAAAGCATAGAGCGGTGGGTTGTTTGTAGAACTAGTCCTCCAAATTTTTATAACTCTGGCCTTAATCATCTTTAAAAGACATGTTTATAAATGACAAGAAATAACTTGAGAAGCCAAACAAAACACTCTAAACCAACTAGGGCCTTCAAATTTAAAAATAAAGTTATAATAAGCTCTTGAACAAAAGTTATATAGAGAGAATTGATAAGCATTTTATAAATAGATACAACATTTCTATAAACATTTTGAAAAACGTTCATACAAACGTGAAAGGTAAAGAAAGAGAATAGAAAAGCACACCAGGGTTTTACAATGCTTTAATTTGCCATGAAAGTTATATTCAATCTCTTTAACATAAAAAATTTCTAAACCCTAAACCTTACTTATAATTAGAAATGTCACACCTGTGTTGCATGTTCCAGTCTATTGAGCTGAGTGAAATTTTTTAACAAGCTAGGCCGACTCAAATTCTCAACAAATTACAATTTTCACAGCTTTAGTCTAATCTTATATTGAACCATTTTAATTTTATTAAATTTTTTAAAAATATAATAAAAAAAGTAAAATGTATATATTTTTAATTTAAATTATATGAATAAAATTGTTTTTTAATTTTTAGACGTAGTGATTTGATTTATAAATTTCAATACGTGCATTTTAATAAAATAATATTACTTTCAATATTTTTATAATTCTGACTATTATTTTTAAAGACAAGTGGATATATCTAAGTTCATATTAAATATAGACTATTATTTTTCAGCCAAACCTAACTGATTTTCTGGATTAATCGGGTCAATCTATCTAACCAAACTTAATTTATCCCTTTTACTTATAATACCATATATTCTCTAAATCACTTTAGGCTTCACAATAATATTATCTTATTCAAACCTCCCTAGTAATAATTTATCCCTTTTACTTATAATAATGTTTTATTATTAAAAATGTGCAGCAATAAGTTTAAATGATTATCAAGAAACAAAATTAATCAAAATAACCTGAAATAAAGAGATTGAGGGAGAAAGTAAAATTAAATGAATCATATATCATGGATCATCAATAAATATAAATATACTTTTTTTTTCTCTCGTATGAGTTAGAAAAGATAGTACTAAGAGATAGGGTAAGCACGATAAAAAGGAATTCAAGATATTCTAGAACCTATAGTTTAATAATTACGAGTTTTAGTTTTTTTTTATATTATTTAAGTCTAAACTAATTTAATTATTAAATTGTGCTATCATTTTCTATATCTGATTAATTAATTAATTTGATCTATTATCGAGAGAAAAGTATAAGACGTAGGTTTTTAAGTTTTGAAGAAAATGGCAACGTAGTTTTTTATTTTTTACCTTGAGTGAAACAAAGGTAGTACATGCTAACTAACTTCATTGATAACATGACTGCATTATTATACAAACATATTTATATAAATGAGTGATTAATGATTAAATAAGAGTTAAGAGAATATGAAGGAAGTGTTGTATTTGTAGTTAAGCAGACGCAAGGATTAAACTGTACTCTTCTGCTTTACTTTGCTTTGTTAATTCCAGTTTTGCATGTTTCTAGTCCTGTCCCACTTTGCCCTGTCACTGCTTTCTAAATAGAAAATCTGGCTGAATAAGATAAAACTTAGGAAACACCGCGGAAGCAGCCCTCGTCTCTTTATCTGCTGCTTCCATGTTCCCAAACCAACAATCCACAATTTCCCTACCCTCCTCACAATTGCAATATCGTTCTTCAAAGATGCCACATTTGCTAGCAATGGTGGTAGACGGTGTTGGAGGCTTCGTCAAAACGCTGTGGGCACTACAAGAACGTCGATGGTCCTACACTTTTGACGCTGTGGCCTCAGCTGTGGTGTCCGTAACCATGACACTGGTCTTCTGCTTCTTGTCTATCCGCAATAGTCATAGATATAGACGAGGTGATATGGTATTTGCCTTTGCCTCTTTCTGATGTAACCATTCTCTAGTAACCAATAAATGTATGTTTCTCTTGTTATTCATTTTTTAGTCAAATTCTGAATAATCATACATTGGCTGCCCCTGATACCCATCACTATTGTTTGGCTTATTGCCATCACAAATCGTGACTAAATCAATTCAATTTTAGTAACTGTAGTGGAATAAGGTCTGGTGGTAAAGGTCACATTCTTTGGCATTAATGTGGAGTTATTCTGATCAGATCGTGCAATACTTTTGAACTGCGAAACATCCATTATCCATACACCCCGCTTCCTGTTTTTTGGTCGGAGCCTATTTTCCCTCTGAAACTGATTTTGCATTTTCTGGCCAGGTTACTTCCTTGTTCAAACTGCATTACGAAAATAGCAATAAGGTTCACCAAACCATTACTACGCCTCTTCACCAATTCATAAGTACCCTAAGCCTGGGATTCTCAAGAATTTACGTTTTCTAAAAGTAAGCTTCCCATACACTACATCTATATTGAATTGATAGTTTTCAACTTTTTCAAGTGTAACTCTTTACTTATAAGTTAAAACACACGTCTTTCTATACAGACAATTCCTAAATTAATAAAATTTGCTAACGTTGGTTGAAAATGAAGAATTATATTTAGTGGGTCACTTCATTATATCTAAAAATGTATATCCCATGCTGTGCCCGATACAGAAATGTCGACAACAAGCATTCCCAGTGTTACCAGTTACCATTGCGCAATTCTTGGGATGACACCGATTTTCACGCTCGCTTTACATTCCACAACAACGAATTATTGGATGAAAGATGCAAACCAAATACAATAATAATTTGTTACTAGGTGATTACCAATCGGCGGTAACTCCTTAGTCCTTCCCCATGGTTCTCTCTACCTTTTCTTATTTTGTCCTGAAGCAGATTTGCAGGAAACGATGATTTCCTTACTGCTGGAAAGGAGAATTTACTGGGAACACCATTGACCCAACGAATTTCCACATGACATCATTTTAATTTAAAACTGCCATGTAGAGATTGGCTAGGACCAAGGAAGGAACAAGTTTTTTTGCGCCAAAACTTATATTACACACAATATAATAACTATAGGTTACAAGAAAGGCCCCTTTAAAGCAATCAACAAAGAAAGGCTTTAAAATGAAGTCATGCCCTCAGGTACCCATTCTCCTCCAAGTAGGATATCACAATTTCAGCCATATCACTGGGAGACTTACAGCCACTTCCTTTCTGTTGTAATACAATCTGCAAGATGAAGAAGGCCCAGTCTTTTAAAATGAATATGAAAACTGGAACTAATAAAATGGAAAACAAAGATTGAGAATCCCAGAAATGATAGTTCTGGTGAAAAGTTTCAAAAGGGAAAGTGTGAGGCTAAATCTGGCTTATATAGTAAATCAGTAAGCTTATGATCTATCAATCCAATCTAAGTTCAGAGAAAGCAAAGAAAAGATATTAAAAGAATGAAAAAAGAATAAACAACCCTGTTCAGAAGACAACAATTTTTCCCTTCCAAGTTGGATCCTCAACAGAGAGAACTAAAATTTCAATTATAATAGGAACAGTATTTGCTATTTGGTAGTTAAATGAATGTTGAAGTTTTTACACTGCTTTTACCAGTTAATGGCAACTCTATTATTCGTTAACAATGTGTATGGTTGATGCCAACGGTGACTCAATGATTGATTAACACAGGGTTTTAAAGTAATCAGTAATAGATATTGTTGGTAAAAAAACACGTGCAAAAAGGCCAACGCAAAAATAGCGACAAATACACACCTCACAACTACACGGTGCTTCATATGGATCATCTATACCAGTGAAACCTGCACCGTACCAAATAAAAAATTCAGTCCCGTCAGGAGAAGTGATACCCCTGAATATTGATTAGAAAAAAAGAAAAATAAACATGATATATGTAACCGAACTGATGATGTTAATGTAGTTGGATAACGGATCCAACATTACAGTGAAAATTTATATCAAGATAACCTTTGATCTTTCCAGCTCGAGCAAGCTTGTAGAGTCCCTTTGGGTCCCTAGCTTCACACACCTGTAGTGGAACGTCTATGAAAACCTGCAAAGTGTAACCTTTGCATCAGCGATGATTTAAGAAGAACCTTTTCTTGTTCTATAGTTGTACAAATACTATTAGCATAGGGCATCTACGCGGATTATTTGGATAACAAATAAAAATATTAATCTTACCTCAATAAAATCTCCTTTCGGAAGTAGTGCTCTACATGCATCTCTATCCTTTTGGTATGGTGATATTAAACTAGTGATGCAGATAACACCAGCATCTGCAAAGAGTTTTGCCACCTCACCTGCAAAATTTTAAATCGCGATGTCTGATTATTAATAGAAATAGACAATCTTACTAGAAGATATAGGAGAATCTAGAAAAACTCACCAATCCTGCGAATGTTTTCTGACCGATCTTCTGCTCTAAAACTAAGATCATTGTTTAGACCATGCCGAATATTGTCACCATCAAGGATGTATGACAGTTTCCCTCTGGAGTGCAAGCTTCGACTCAAAGCACATGCAATAGTGCTTTTTCCTGCAATTAATAATGATTAAAGGGTAACAGATCTCGGGCTAAAACAATTTCAACTTTTATTTCACAGGAACAAGTGTTGAACTAAAGCTGAGCTTGATTGAAGGACAAAATTGGTAGACCTTGGTTGTAAGATAAAGTAAAAATCAGTAATTTGCACTATCGAGATTTCAACACCGTAACTTGCCAAGGCAATTTTTCAGTGCCAAAAAGTTTATTCATTTGTCGGAAAGAAAAAATAGTAGAACTATGTGTTGGATGATTGTAAGCGTCTATTATGGGTCTATATTAGCGCATGCCAAGATCAGTTAAGAACTGTGTCTACAATTCTAAATTATTAAAATTGAAGAGTAACTAATGTGTTCCTTTCTTGACATCTGTGATGTCAATTGTCCGGTGAAAAATTATCAATAGTAGTTACAAATAGATTATGACACTGCAACATTTGAAGGGTCACGTATATAACAACATTAACAGTAACAAATATGGAGCACATACCAACACGAATGGGCACTGTTTCTACAATCACTGAATGTATTACATCAGACAACATATAACAAAATCAAAGGAAGCATAGCCAGAGTTACAAACCAAATCACCTACAGAATGGGAATCCAAGAGGCATTTAAGATATAGGCGGAAAAGAAGTGTGGACTATTCTTGCTCAGTGCACAAAACCATGTTCTTTACTAGATTAAATGAACTAATCAGACTTTCAGATTCAAGAACTATCTAAAATGCCACAAACCTGATCCACTGAGGCCAGTTAGCCATATAACGCAGCCTTTTTGCTGAAGCAGCTGCTGTCTATCTTGTTTCTGAATTGGACAGTCATGCCACATAATGTTTGTTGAGTTGCCAACGTTTGACATCTGGGGGAGATTTTTACCTAGTTAGATAATAGATTGGTTAACTCGGAAACAATTTGAGCCCAAATTCCCCGAAGAATCATATATTCATTCGCTTCAAAGGGAGACAATAAATGAAGGGGGAAAGTCAACTACCCATACGTATGCATCAATATTCAATCCTCACAATATGCAACAAAGTCAACGAGACTTCCAGTTCCACTCAACCAAAATTCAACAAAGAAATCGTCTGTTTCACTTAACCTAAAAAGGCTTAAAAAGAACATTTCATGCCTCAAAAGATGAACACGAATAAGAGCAAAAAAGTAAAAATTACCTTTTTTTTCTATTATTTATGTGCACGATGAAGATGCTTACCAGAAAAGTAACCTTAGTAGGCTTTATCAGCTTTCAAGAGCCACTCAACAAGAATCTGTTCGTTTTTTTTTCCAGGAGAAACAGATGCATCGATTTAAATTGAATGTTCGGCACAGTATAGATGAAAAAAGTTGCTTGCTCTGCTACACGCCACTGAATTATGATTATGACCCACGTAGCTGAGCTGTACAATTTTTAAATGGTTCAACACGAATTTCTTACCTCGCCGTCTTTTCTAATAATTATATGGTTGAATTAGAATGATCGTGACCAATTTAAACAGACGCATTTTTATTTGTAACTTTTTAAAATAAAAAAAATTAAGATTCCGAATGTATCTAAATTCCTCTCCGCACAGTATAAAGAAGCTATTCGAAATTTATCTACAACAACGACCCTTATAATTTGCATTTCAGAAAAAGACATTAATTCCAGATTCCAGATCTTGATAGTGAATAAAACGAAAATCGCAGTACCAGAAAATGCAGTAGCACGATCCTCTGTGTCCGAATCCTTCTTCCCCTTAATTGGCTTGAACCAGTCATCGATCAAAGAAGCGCCTGCGTTCTCCTTCGCCTTAATCGGCTTCGATCTCGCGTGGAGGACGAAGCAACTGCGACTTCGGTACAATCCACTGACATTGATTCCTCGTAGCTTGGCAAACCCTAGCGTCTCCGCCGCCGACGACGGCCCGCTTTCGATTTTGCGGAATAATCCGGAGCTACACGGCGGTGGCGGTGCTTTGGCGGTGATCATCTGCGGCGGAGGAAGAAGAATGAGGCGGCGAAAATAATAAAAACAGTCTCTCCGTAACCGTTTTCTGTTATGGCTAAGGTTTGTATTTTATATCTAAAGCTTAGTGAGGATTTGATTTTGCATTTTACGGGTTAGCAATGGCAAAATGAAAGCAGTGGAGGACAGATAACAAATACACCTCATGTTATTTGCCACCCCTTCTCTATCGTTCCCTATAGTAACAAACAACACATTTTCCAACATAATCAGATAAACTTTAATCTGATTTTATAACTTTTAATTCCTTTAACAAATAAAATATGAAAACCAAACAAGAAAAATCAAATACAAAAACAATTACATTAATACAAATATTTAGTTTTATTACGCGGCCATTATCAAGAGTTTAATAAAAACACAAAAAACTGCAGTGAAGCGTGTTTTTATTCGCGCGTGAATTGAAAAACTTTTTTTTTTTAATTTTATATCATTGTCGCTACATTTAAAAAATACTTTTTTTCCCTAAAGTGTTATTTGTTGAAATTTCATATCAAGAACCTCAAAGACTCATTAAAATTAAATTTTCATCTAATTAAAATATTCTTGTCTGAAATATAACATCGTTAGAGTAGATTACTATATTTGAAGTACTTTAAAACTTAGAATAAATAACGAAAAAAATATATTTAAATTGTAATTAATCTTAATTTTTAAGGTATGTGAAAACATGTAATTGAACGTAAACAATTTAAAAGTGGTAAAAAAAAATTATTTGAATGCATCAGTTAGTAATTCTCTAAACATAGATATTATTTCAATAATTAAATTAAATTCTATTCTAATTTTTTTTTCTTAAATGAGAAAATTAATAAATATTCCTAATACTTGCAAGATACTATTAATACACTAGAGGAGCAGCAACGCGCAGACATAGTATTTTCAGTCAAATTCTATTTCAACGTTTATTTTCCTTCTTAAATGAATGAAAATTTAAATATTTATAACATTTTAAAAATATTAAGTACACTAATCCACCGTGCATAGAAAAAATAAAGCTTGAAAACAATAGTATTTCTCAGAGTTAAATTCTATTGAACTTTCTACATGAACATTAATAATGATGTATTTTTCTTTCTTGTCAGAGAATAAGGATTTTTAAAAATGGTTAAAACAAATTTGATTGGTGAAATATTTTTAGAAGTATTATGTATTTTGTGAGTAAAAGCTTTTCACATCTAATTTTAACAAAATGTTTCCTTAAACTTCAGCTGAGGATAATTTTACAAGGCAAGAATTGTTTTTAACTTTGAAAAAATTACAGTGAAAGTTAAACCAATTTTGTGGAAAACTTGTAAAAACAAATATTCTTGGTAAACATTGTTTTGAGCAAGTGATGTCGTGTCCCACACCAAAGCAATCAGGCTGCAAATGAGTGTATGGCGTAGATTTCATTTTTCTGAAGTTCAAATTGGCATTCACTGGTAGCAGTGCACACCAATTATTTTGTGTGGAGTTGTCGATTCACTGGACGCCAATTCATATAAAATGCTTGAGATGTAACTTTAATGGGATTCGTGTACTCAACTAATTTCCTTTTTTAACCAAATAACTGAAAGAGAACAAAACACTGCTTATAATTGATAATTTTAGATAATGAATTGTTGTATGCATGTTGATTTAAACACGAGGACAATTTTTATATCTTTAAAATAATGTATTTTATACCAATTTATCAAGTCAAAAAGCCCAACACACACGTTTTTCTTTTCACTTACTAGACATGTGTTTATGTGAGATATATCTCGACAATCTAGGGGGAGGATTATGATATTAATTCTTCATTTAGTAATATGCGTGTTGAAGGGTTTAAATTATAAAAAAAAAACTTTTATAATGTCCAAGATGAATCATCATAATGCATATAAAACTACTAATATATTAAAAGAAGGGTTTTTTTTTTACTATCATGGGTTATTTTTTTTTTTTTATCAAAATGGGGTCTGTTTAAAAAAAATTACAAATTTAGGCAAGTTGTGCCTAATTGGGACGACTTCATATGCAGAAGTCGTCTCAATTAGGCACGACTTTTGCCATGTCATACTAAAGTCGTGCCAACTTGGCACGACTTCTGCCATGTCATACTAAAGTCGTGTCAACTTAGCACGACTTCTGCCTCGTCATATTGAAGTCGTGCCAACTTGACACGACTTCTGCCCTGTCATAATGAAGTCGTGCCAAGTTGGCACGACTTTTGCCATGTCATAATTTTTTTTTTAATTTTAGTGTTTATATATTGTAGTAAGTTATGTAATGTTAAAAATTAATTTGATACATAATTTTCTAAGAGTGTTAGTTTTAAGGAACAAAAAATTGGATAATTGTGTATGGATTATGTTTATGTAACTTTAAATTTTTTTGTTCATTAAAACTAACACTCTTAGAAAATTATGTATCAAATTAATTTTTAACATTACATAACTTATTACCCAATATATAAACAATAAAATTAAAAAAATAAAATAAATTATGACGTGGCGGAAGTCGTTCCAAGTTGGCACGACTTTTGTATGACAGGGCAGAAGTCGTGCCAAGTTAGCACGACTTTAATATGACGGGGCAGAAGTCGTGCCAATTTGACACGATTTTAGTATGACATGGCAGAAGTCATGCCAAGTTGGCACGACTTTAGTATGACATGGCAGATGGCGTGCTTAATTGGGACGACTTGCCTAAATTTGTAATTTTTTTAAAACGAATCCCATTTTAATAAAAACCAAAAAAAATAACCCCATCATGGTAAAAAAAACCTAAAAAAAAGCATTCTGGAATATTAAATAAGAAGCATTCTCACACTTATCTTGCAAGAGATCCCACCTTATAAAAAAATGATTTTGCATAAAATACTCTAATAATGGACAACTTTCTTATCAATCACGCTAATCATACATCGTGTTTGAATCCACTGACTTTGATTTTGTTGTAGTAATAGAAAAGAAAGGGAGATGCCTTCCAATGTCACGCACTCACAACACTATCTAAGTTATTTAAAATCAAAACTTCCAATCTTGCATTGTCATTAACAAACTCGTATTACTCACATTGGTTTTCCTCTTACCATTAACAATCTCCTTCTCATTGGTTTTCCTAAAGTTGTTCATTTAGTGAATGTCTTTATCTTTCAAAAGCTTTAGATGTAACCACTAGACAAATACAATTTAGGACATGTTTGCTTTTAAAAGAAGCACTATTCATATAGATGGATGTTTAATGATATTCCTCTTTTGGATTTATTGATGTTTGCAGAAGTGGAATGGAAGGATCAACATGAACACTGTTTTGAAACCCCTCTCAAATGAGAAGAATCCTAAAACAAATACATAAAGGGTGTGTTTTTCCATTTCAGAGTAAAAGTAATAAAGCAAAATATTTCAAACCTTAGGAAAATAAAAGAATGTATAACGAGAGAAAAACCTACAAAGGTCTTTGATGGAAATCTCCACCCAACCAATTTTCTATAGGAAATTCTAGTAGACCTGTAAATAATCATATTAGGTTTTTAAGTGTGGAAAAAATCATTATGGTATAAAAACTGTCATATTAAAGAACTTGCCTCTTTCAAGTGAAAAACTTGGTCATATGTTATTTGAATGTGAACAATAAAACCACATTCCAATCATTGTGCACCCAAGGCAAAAGCTACGACAACTCTGGGAGAGTCTACATCATGAATGGAGCTTATCTTCAAATGACAAATAAGATTTTATTCCCACTTATTTTGTATTAAGCTTCCATGTTATTCATAATATGAGTTTTTTGTTGAGTCGAGAAAAAGTCTTAGATAAATTAAGGCTATACAATCTTTTGTCTAATTAAGGGTTTTTGACCATGATGTGTTTTTTTTTTTTTATCAAAATGGTGTCCGTTTAAAAAATATTTCAAATTTAGGCCAGTCGTGCCAATTTGGTAGGACTTCATATGCACAAATCGTCCCAATTTGACACGACTTTGCCATGTCATAATTAAGTCGTGCCAACTTGGCACGACTTCTGCCATGTCAAAATTTTTTTTAAAAAAAATTTATTGTTTATATATTGAGTTGTAAGTTATGTAATGTAAAAAATTAATTTGATACATAATTTTTTAAAAGTGTTAGTTTTAAGGAACAAAAAATTGGATAATCGTGTATCACAATTATTCATTTT
>Ga0123342_1001920_pt1 | contig 34868 bp, 20 predicted proteins | sample Turbeawhitnodule_FD_89960 | JGI IMG/M metagenome (GOLD analysis project Ga0123342, IMG submission 89960) | Root nodule microbial communities of legume samples collected from Mexico - Turtle bean Mexico white nodule | ecosystem: Host-associated > Plants > Roots > Nodule | place: Mexico: Nepantla... | reverse complement strand
CTAACACTTACACCTTTACAAACCAGAATAAAGGAAAGATAACACCTGAAAAGAAGATGCAAGAACTCAAAACCAGTAGTTCAATTTGCTGCAAAACTGCACCAGCACCTTCACCAAGATCAAGGTTTTCCTAGAACAAGCACACTTGAAAATCCCTTTGGAAAACCTTTCAAAAATTCTTTCCAATCCTTCTTCTCACATAGAAAGTGTTTAATCTCTGTCAAAAACGTAATTGCTCAGCATCCTTTCATGTGAGAGAGACTTTTCTTTTTATAGAAAACAGTTTCTAACTTCTTTTCAAAAAACAGTTGAAAAGTTGTTATGAAAATAACATATTCAGTTTTAAACTAAACAGATTTATTTTATGAAAATTGCCAACTCAGCTAACTGAAATAACTGTCTAAGTTGTGCCTTTGGTGCCCTAACTAACCTTCGAAAATCCTTTCAGCAAACCAAAGAATAAACCTGTTCTTTTACAGATAAACAAATTTATTTTTGTGCAGAGTCCTAATTTTTGAAGAAACCTCTAGAAAGCTTTTGGAAAAACTTTTAACCACTTCATGTGCTTATTCTAGGCTTGGTTAGGCATCTAGGATAGATCATGTAGCAAAAGGCAACCTTACACATACATAAGCCTAAATATAAGATCATCTAAACCTATTACAAACTTCAAAGCAAGCTAGTTATTTTCTACATCAAACACACACTAAAACTAGATAGGGATGAGCTTCATCCAACTTTAACAATTACTACATTTTCCTCTCCCTCAAAAGTAAACTTCATCTCCTTACCCAACTTTCATAGTTTTACCGCCTCAAAATTTTCATTCCTCACCCAAAATAACCTATTGTAATTCCTAACAACACTATCAGAAATAACATTATTGAGATTAAAATTCAGAGATTCTAACCTTACATTGGTGTCGTGACTAGGAGGAGAAAGTTTTTGACCATCCTCCCTCCTACTGCTTGCCTCCCCTTTGTAAATTACTTTCATGCAACTGTGGATACGTGAGTGTCTTTTGGAAGAGATGAAATCCTCTACAAACGTGTTGATCACACCTATCAGGATCGCGACCTCAAGTCTCCATTCCTTAAAAATTGTCGTTGTTGCGACAACCCCTTCCACCGTGAACGCAAGCTGCACCTGAGACGTCGCCTCCTCTGCTGTGAACAGAGACTCCTTCTGGGACGCTGCCACTGCTGACGCCACAACCACTCCTCCATCAATGACCCTGTCATTAATATCAAGAGAATGGTGCAGTTGTGCATGAGGTACCTCATCCCCATCCAACTCTGATTGTCCTGCCTCTCCCAAACTGCACCCCTTTTCCTAAGCTTTTGGACTTTTAAACTGCCCAAGCCACAAGGACTTCTCCTTCAAAAATTTTGAAGAGAGGAAATGTGTTGGACTGGATTTGCTCTTCGCACGAAACTTAAGCTCATTTGGGACAGATTGAGCCTCCTTTGCTTTGCCCTTTGCACTCCTCTTTTCTGTTGCCAACCCTTTTTCTAGAATCTCTTCAGATGGAGCCTTCTCAGTAGGCCCATGCCTCACAAGCTCCTTAACCCTAAAAGAGACCGTTTATTCCATAAAAATCCCTTTATCTTGAAAATTCAAATTCAAATGACGCTTGGGATTCAAAGTCAGATGCATCTTCTGCAAATTTTTCATCCCATTGGCAATGGCATAATTTCTGCTCTAGGGTCATGCATTCCTCAACCAGAGACACCTGATAAAGGGTTTTTATTAATTCTCATAGCCTCACACCCCACTATGGTCCTGATTCTGATCCTGATGTATTCAAACTCCTCTAATGTCAGGGTTGCGTCGTCAACCTCAACTAATGTGCCTAGTAATGTTTCAATCTTTTCAAAGCATTATGGATTCCACAGTTTTAGAGGTAATCCCCTGCATCGCACCCATACGAATTTATCTAGCACTACGAAATTATCTTCCCATGGGATAATTGTGTCAAACAGCTCTTCGAACCATTCCTTGTTTTCCTCAACAACTTTTTTAACTCTCTTAATGTTTCCCCCCATTAACAGAATGTGAAAACCTCCCAAGTATTTGACCTTAATGAAGTTGAACCCTTCCAGAATAAAACTTTCATTCAATTTTCCTACGTTGCTTAAGTCCAAAACTCTCCCAATGTAGCACTATTGAAGCCAATCCTTAGGTGTTTCTTCCACTTTAAAATGTGTACCATTTATTCTTGCTTTGTCTTGTGAACGTTTGTGTTCCCATTCTTGACAACGTGTGCATATGACTTGTTGGTTCCTTTTGCCCTCCACATTTTGTCTTCTCCTTCTATTTATCATTCCATTCCTTTCTTGTTTTTGCTATTTGGTTGTATTTGGGTCTATTAACATTTATTTTTCAAGATCAAATCCAAATAGAATTAAGTTTTTCTCCATCTCCCTACTGTTATGAACATCCATGAATCTAACAAATCCGAACCTTTGCTCCTTGATGTTCAATCTCCTAGAAATAAAAATGTCACTCACCCTTCGTCATCTCTGAAAGACCTTCCACATGTCCGATTCTTTGAAATCAAATGGAAAGTTTGAGAAGAAGAAGGACGTCCCCCTTCTAAGATCCATAATATTCAAGTTAAAACTTTGAAAAAGAGAAAAGAGAGCATTTTCTTATAGTGTCACAACACTTCTATCTCTCTCGTAAGGTTATATAGGATGATTTTTTGGTAAAAGGTGTTGACTTGGAACTATAAATTTGTTATCAAAAAAGTTAATGACTTTGTAAGATATAAAGAATTTTATTATCGGATTTTTTATATGAATTGAAATATCAATTTATTCATTATTTTTATCGATAAAAAAAATAATATATACATAGTTTAGATGGGATGACAAAGTAGGTTAAATGGACTTGATGATTAAATAATACATATCGTTATAAATTAGTTAAGAAATTTGAAAATACTATAAAATATATTTTCTTATTTAAATTTTGATTAGTAAAATTTTCCAATAAAAAATCCAAAATTCGTTTTAATGTTAACCCTTACCAAATTTATAAAAGGATATATTTCTAGTCAGAAGGTCAATATGTTTTCTAGTTCTACTTTTTCTTTCTTTCTTCCCTTGACCGACCGAGCCCAAACCCCAGCTTCAAACTCCAAACCTAAAGACTTCATGGTTTGAATACTAGAAATGGGGTATAGATTATGACACCACATATATGAGTGTAGAAATAGGCTTAGATGGAAGGACAAATAATGCAAAAGCGCGGGAACAAACATGAGCTGGGGGAAACAGCGAAATGAGAAACAAGTTATTGTACTTGTTGGTGCGATGATCACAAATCCACAACTAGGGTCCTCCAATACTTAATTAGTTATGTCCCAAAGCAAGAGTTGGAGAGGAAAGTGATAGGAAATCAATGCCCTATGACCCCTGCCTTCTAATTTCCAGCTACATCTCTGCCAACTGTCTTTTTCTTCCTTCTTCCATCTATGGCTTCCCAATAAATAAATAACTAACTCTACTCTTATTTTAATTTTTTCATTGGGAATTTTTTTATATGGAGTAATTGTGAATTCAAATATCTAAGGGAGAACTTAAAAGCTCAAATGATAAAAAAGAGTCCAAAGAAATGAAAAGCCTACTAGTCAAGATAAAAAAGAAAGAAAGAATCTTCAACCAAATTCTCAAGTGCAATTTTGAACAAACAGAGATTAACATTTCACTAGAGTTTGAGGTGAGTCTTCTTTGTAAACAGATTTAGAAAAAAAAAAAATATGATCAAGCATATGAAAACTGAATGTTGGAATTAAAATTCAAATATATTCTAAAATGTGTATTTTATAGCACTAATATGCGCCAATTGAAAAAAAAAAACGAATATATTAAAATTTGGTATGATACGATAATTTCAAAAATTTGGTTTGTCTAAAATATTGTCTTCCGATATTTTATAGCACTAGAGTTCTGTCCTCAAATAATTTTTTTATTCCGAATATTGTCTTCCGATATACTTAGACAATTTTGTCTCAATGTAAAAAATGTCACAATTAATAATTTTATGGCATTTTTTATTTCTTTAAACTCTTTATAATTATGAAAAATCATGATTTTACTAAATTCGTAGGAAAAATTCGTGGAAAGGTTCTTGAAGAGCAAAATATGCGAAACTATGAAATTTTAGGAGAAGAAAAAGCCCATTGAGCAATAAATAATAAAAAAACAGAAATACACTATAAAATAAAATTTAAAAAAATCAAGATTTGTTGTACACTTCTGTTATTCAAAATCTATTTCCCACAAATTAGAGTGAAATCCAAATTAAGGAAAAAAGGAGAAGATACTAATTAAAATGGGTTTTAATGCTCTATTTTAGAGAGGAATGAGGCATTCTGTGGTATTTGGCATGTTATATCAAATCAAAGAAGTGCATTCCTGCTTCCATGGTTCCATGGCCTTTGTTATGATGGAGCAGCATCCCCTTTCTAATCCCAAAACCAAACTTCTTTCTTCTCTATCATATCATATTATCATATTAGATAATGATGTAAAACTTAAGATTTTTTTATAAATCACATTATAATTCTTAATACTATTATTTTAATATTTTTTATATCATTTAATTTCAAACATATATTTATTATATTATATTTATTTCTAAATTCATCAAATCAAAAATATGTTTTATACAATTTCATATCTCGTGAAAGTATCATTTTCCAACCATATTTATTATCCATGGGACCCATTCCATTTGTCACTTCAACCTCAACCACAGTTTCTTTCCACAACTTCTCCACAAAAGAATCTTCACCCTTCATTCCTCTCTATAAAATCTCCTCCACCCCGTGTGCATTCAATCAGATTCTCCCTTACATTCCCTCTTCACTCTTCTCTGAATCTCTCCTCACAAATTCTAAATCCGTTAGACTTAAAATATAGTTTGTTCAGAATGAACAAGGTTGGTTTGATTTTTCTTGTGTTTACAAAAATCATGGTGCTTCATGCCATGGCATCAGAATCTGAGGCTCCAATGCCAGGACTTAGCCAATTGGAAGTACAAATCAAGAGAGAGGTTCAGCTGAGTGATCAAAAGAGTGACAAAATTGTAGATCAACCTGTTGCTAAGTCTAGAGGGTCATCATCACAGGAAGAGGGAGACTCCAAACCAGAAGAAGCCGAGGCTCCTGATATTAGAAGGCTAGGAAAACATCATTCCACAGACAAGTCAGTGGCAGGTGGGGGTGTGATCTTAGGTGGTCTTGTCACAGTCACTTTTGCAGCTGTCTTTTGCTACATTCGGGTTACAAGGAAAAGTGTTAGTGAACAGTGATCACTAAGCTCTAGTTAAATTTTTGTGTTTTTTAGTTTCTCTATTGTAGGATTAGTCTAGGGATAGGAAGTAAAATGGACAGTGAAACAAGACACTGGCTTGTATCAACAGATGTGTGATGTTGTTCAGATTATAATGTGTAGTGAATATATGAGATACTGTTTGAAAACATCATATGTTCATTCTCATTTTCAGCGAGAAAAATTGTTCAGATACAAGTACATAACTTTCGTTCATATACGAGAGAGCAGAAGGTGGCTAAGCAATCCAGATTACCTTTTCTGCATAAGATTCCTTGCAGATTTCTTCATAGTAAATTAACCACCCATTACATGGTGTATACGTTGAGTTTGTGACAGTGTAGTGATTATGATTAAATTAAGGAAAATGATGTTTTCATGATATTTTAACTAAATTAATGCTAATATAATGTATAACGAACAAGGGGTTCCCATAAAACAAAAAGATAATTGTATCTATCATCTACAGACAAAAAAATGTAGAATATTAAGTAGTACATAAACTCTTAATGATTCTGTTAGGTAACTTAATTCCCTTAAATATCCTATTTCTATAATATATCACTCTAACTGAATAAAAGATTGTTTCTTTTTTTTACCTCTTTCTACCCACCCACTTCTCTTACATGGTATCACAAACTTGTGATTTTTTTTTTCACAATGTCTTCGTCTTCCTCCCATGCTTCCTCTTCTTCCTCCCATGCTTCCTCTTAAACCACTTCTTCCTTTTTCTCTTTCATTTCTTACACACAATTCCATACTTTCTCTACTCCTCTCACTCTAAAATTCACTAATGAGAACTTTCTTGTTTGGCGCCAACAAATTCTTATCCAAGTTGAGGGTCTTCATCTTCTGCAGTTCTTGGATTCCTCTTCTACGCCTCCATAATACCTCTCCACTGACTCTGTCACTGTCAATCCTGCTTATCTTCTGCACAAGCAATAAAATCATCATCTTCTTGTTGTCTGGATTCTTGCATCAATGTCTACTTCTAGGATAACTCAGATGGTTGGCTTGCGCTATGGGATAAGTTGAATGTTTACTATCCCTCCCATACTTGTGTCAAGGTTTGTCAACTCAAACTTCAACTTAAATCCCAGAAATGTGATCGTTCCATTTCTGTATACATTCTAGCCATCAAAAGAGTAGTAGATTCTCTCGCTGCTATTGGTTCACCAATCTCCTTTGAATATCATATTGACGTCATCCTTGACAGTTTACCGGAGGAATACGACAACTTCACACCTCCATCACTTTGCGTCTTGATCCATATACGGTTGAAAATATTGAGTTTCTTCTATTGGCTCAAGAAGATCGTTTTGACAAACATAAGTTTCTTGATTCGTCTCTTGCACAGGCCAATCTTACTTCTACCAATTGGGTTCCTTCATCATCTTCCAAGATTTCTTTCCGCGGTGGTTGTGCCTCATCCAAAACGTTTTACAATAACAAATGACAGAATTTCTCTCGCCCTCCTCATAAATATTCTTGGCGGGCTTTTGTCTCTTCTTCATATCAACAACCATGTGTTCAGTGTCAATTGTGTTTCAAGTTTGGACATACTGCATTAACTTGTTGGACAAGGTTTGATCGTGGCCTTTCTTCTATTATCTCTGCTAACACGTCTTCTTTTCAGCCCACTCTCAATGACCTTGGACCATCCATTTTGGGCACTCCTTCCATGGTTAGCGATCCTCTGTGGTACCCGGATACTGAAACCACTCATCACATCATGCATGATTCTTCTATTTTCTCCAAGAAATAGAATTACACTAGTACTGATAATGTCCAACTTGGTAATGGCTCAGGTATACCTATTCACAATGTTGGTTTTGCTTCTCTTTGCAATATTTCTTCCAATCATTTCTTTACTCTTAATAATCTTTTATATGTTCCATTTGTTAACAAAAATCTTTTGAGTGTTTCTCAATTTACTCGTGACAATGGGGTTTTCTTTGAATTCTTCCCTAATCATTACTATGCCAAAAATCAGGTTACAAAGGAGATTATACTCCAAGGAAGGATTCGTGATAGCCTTTATGTTTTTCCCACTTTAGAATGTCCTCTATATCTATCTGTTAATACTACTTCATACAATTCTGCTGTGAATACTTATGACCTTTGGCATAGATGTCTTAGCCATTCTTTGTCTAAAATTGTGCATCTTGTTACGCGTTTAAACGATGTTCCTTATAATACAAATGTTTCTTTTTGTGATTCTTGTGCAAGAGCTAAGGCTCATCAACTTTCTTTTACACACTTACACATAGATTATACTGCTCCACTGCAACTTTTTTTGTTGATATCTAGGGACCTTCTCATGTTGCATCCACTCAAGGTTCTATGTATTATGTTGCCTTTGTTGATGCGTTTTCCAAATATACTTGGTTATATCTCATCTCACACAAATCACAAGCCACCTCTGCGTTTTTACAATTTAAATCACTTGTAGAAAATCAAATTGGCTATTCTTTAGAAACCCTTCAAACTGATAATGCAAAAGAATTCTTATCTTTGACCAAAGTTTTAAACATATATGGTATTTCTCACATACTTACTTTGCCACATACACACGAGCAGAATGGCTCGATTGAACGCAAACATTACCACATCGTTGACACTAGTTTAGCTCTTCTTGCTGCCGCTTCTCTCCCTTTTCGGTTTTGGGATGAAGCGTTTTCTTCTGCAGTTTATATTATCAACATCTTACCCACTCCTGTTTTAAAAAATCTTAGTCCCTATGAAAATAATTTTTCTTGCAAACCTGATCATAATTTTCTAAAGATTTTTGGATGAAGTTGTTATCCTTTGCTTCGCCCATATAATCAACATAAGTTTGATTTTACATCTTCGTTATGCTTATGTCTTGGTTATGATCCTCATCGCAAAGGTTATCTTTGTTTAACTGATTCTGATAAAACTATTTTTTCTTGGCATGTTATTTTTAATGAGTATATTTTTCCTTACTCTATGCCTGACACTCCTTTCAAGCTTTCTGATACTACATATATTGAACCTCATCCTTCCCCATCACCTTTTACTGTTGTCTCCATTTCTCCTGCATCATCTTTTCATGACAACCATACTGAGTCATTGCCTATGTTACCATCTGCATCATCATATTCTTCTCCATCTCCTACTTCGACACCAATGGAAGCTCCAAATCTTAATATTCATCCTATGATAACCCGTGCTAAGGATGACATTTATAAACCCAAAGTTTTTTAGTTCTCTGTTACCACTGACTCTTTTGAACCCTCCACGTACAAACAAGTTATGGCTAATTCTCATTGGTTTCAAGCGATGCAAGATGAGTATGACGCACTTATGCACAACAATACCTGGACATTAACTTCACTACCTTCTGCTGCTAACATTGTCGGGTGTAAATGAGTTTTCAAAAAGAAGTATAATGCAGATGGCTCGCTTCAAAGATACAAGGCACGGTTGGTAGTCAAAGGCTTTCATCAACGTGAGGGACATGATTTTACAGATACGTTTAATCTTGTTATTAAACCTACTATTATTCATTTAGTGGTCACAATTGCCTTATCTTCTTGTTGGCCTATTCATCAGATATACATTAACAATTCCTTTCTTTATGGTGATCTGGATTCCTCTGTCTATATGCAACAACCTCCAGGGTTTACAAGTTTTGATAGCTCTCTTGTTTGTCATTTAAACAAAGCAATATATGGTCTCAAGCAAGCTCCTCACTTTTAGTTTCAGAAACTCTCCAACACTCTTATTCGCATGGGTTTCTCATCTTCTAAAAGTGATATCTCTTTGTTTACTTGTTTCACTACTATTGACACACTTTTTCTCTTAATTATGTCGATGGTATTTTAGTCACTGGTAGCTCCTCAAGTTTAGTGCAAGGTTTTATTCAACATCTCAGCTCTATTTTTGCTTTGAAGGATCTTGGCCAACTCCATTAGTTTTTTGGAGTTGACGTTACTTGGCTTAATTATAACACTCTTCATATTTCACATTTCAAATATATTCAAGATCTTCTCAGGCATATATGAACATGCTTGATTCTAAACCTCATCCAACTCCCATGGTTTCCTCCCTACGTCTTACCGCTGATGACTCTGTTTCATTTGATGTTCCCACTCTCTATCACTCTGTTGTTGGAGCTCTTCAATATGTTACTCTCCCTCGGCTTGAACTCTCCTTCTTCGTCAATAAAGTCTGCCAATACATGCACAACCCACAACAAACTCATTGGAAGGCTGTTAAGAGAATTCTTCGCTATCTTGCAGGCACCGTGACACAAGGTTTACGTCTTTACTCTTCTCCAAGCTACTCGATCGTTGGTTTTAGTGACTCGAACTGGGCCACTAACTTGGATGACCGAAAATCAACCTCGGGTTACTTCATCTTTGTTGGTCGAAATCTAGTTTCATAATCTTCTAAGAAACAGAAGGTTGTCTTCTGCAGCAGTATCGAGGCCGAAATATAGAAGTGTAGTTGTTGCCCTTGTTGACATTATTTGACTCACGTTTCTGATGCATGAACTTCGCGTTCCCACTTCAACACCACAAATTTGCTCCGATAACATGGGGACAGTTCAACTTACTGTCAATCCAATCATGCATTCACGTTCAAAACACTTTGAGTTTGACTTACACTTTGTTCAAGAAGACTATGTGCATGATAAATGTCTCACGCTTCTTCACTTGTCAGCTCAGTTTAAGTAGCAGATATATATTCACAAAACCTGTCTCTTTGTTTCATAGTTTTAAACCTAAACTTAAGGTATTTGATTCACCTAACTGTGTTCTAAATCTCTTTTTTTGAAGTTCACTTTATTAATATTATTGTTGCATTGTTTTAATCGTCGAAGATGGTGGAGTTTAAATATGACATATGTCCTTCTCAACTTTAGTAAATATAAATATAATTTTAAGACTGTAAAGGTGTTACTTATTTTTTTTTCTTTTTTTAGGAGTAATTAAAGGAAAAGTAAATTAGGCTGTAAATAATGATATTGAAATAGAATCATACAAAAATTATCATAAGAGTCTCACCATTTATTGAAATGATTTTTCATCTTCTTTCATTCAAACATCTTATCATTTGTTAAAACTACTATGATTCTTATTTGTTAAAAAATCTCGCCATTTCTACCAAATTATTTCTCATCTTCTTTCCTCCAAACGCCATATACATTAATTTTATTTTCTCCCATACATAATTTATCAAGTTCTGCCTATACATAAAACCACTAAAGATAAGTTATTTTAATAGAAATATTTTCTATTTTTTTAATTTTAAATTAGAGAAATGTTATCTTATTTTTAAAACTCCGTTTCAAAAAATTGCATGAGAAATATGAAAATTAAGAAAAAGAAATAATTTTAGCATTTTTTTAACATAAAGATAAAATATAAAAGACTGTGGAATAATTTTTTTAACCCAAAATAATAAGTTAAGAGATTCATGCTGGTTCGTACTATAATCCAGCCCATCATGACAACAATAACAAAGGAAACTTTGAAGAACTGTCCTGTAAAGACAGTAGTTTTCAATGGAGTGGATTAACTTGTCACTTGCCTTCTATTCTTTTCCTCCCTTTTTATTAAGCAATGTAATCGTATTTTTACGAGTAGTTTAAATATTTAAGTCATCTTACACATTTAGAGTATTTGAATAATTTCTCACTCAAGGATAAAAAAAATCAGTTTCTTACTTTCACTTCTATACCCTTTTCTTTTCTTGATACATATCGTCGTATATAAAATGGGTATAAAAAGGATTATTACAGTATAAAATGTTAGAAGCAAATGAAATGTTTTCCGTGTCAGTACTATAAACTAGTAGTACGCGTTCTACCATAAAAAAAAAAAAAATAACAGAATTTAATAATTATGATAGCTGGCAAAACATAAAGGACGAAAATTATTGGTTTGGTAACAAACCTCAATAATCTCTTCTGAAGCATAGATTGAACTGTATCAGCAGCTGGTGTTTGTGTCACTTTGTGCTTGCTACAGTTGGTTATGCATGTATAAGCTTGAGTTGGTTAAAAGCGTCGCAATTTGGCAGAAGAAAAAGGAACAGAAATGATTGAAAAGTGTTCAGAAAGTAATGAAAACGCATGATTCCATCCAAATACTTTTATATCGCATCTACCATTATTACGGCCCAATTTAGTTGTGAACTATAGAATCCAATTCCGGAAATTGTTATGATATTTAGCTTCTTACATCTAAAAACTTCGTTCAGGATTTAAAACGTAGTTCACCAGTAGAAACTAGTCTCTTCTAGATTAACTCCTACAGGTTAATTTAAATTATGCCATGAGAAAATATCATATTCTGTTTATTACTAAAACTTGAAAGACTACAGTGGAGTGGCATGGGTTTAGTTTCTGAGCTAATGGGAACAAGAGAGGTTGTTTTTGAGGCTATGGTAGTAGCTGAACAGCATGGAGTAATGTTCAATGAAGGGTGCACCAATTCTTGTGACCAGGGACCCAATTTGGGCATTTGGGGCTGAAGTAATTGGAAACAACTTTGGAGTTGAGAAGGTCGAGAATGGGCACATAAGTGACGCAACGAGGGGTCTTGTATTGGTTTATGGAGGCACCTTGGCTAAGAGCAAAGTCCATGAGTTTGTCAAACGTGCCATCCTCAACCACCCTAATTTCCAAGGCTCCAATACACTCTGATACCCTTCCCTGCCGATACACGCTGTTCAGAGATTCTTCAATGGCCAGGCAACAATCACCAAAAACGGAAGAAGGAATTTCTATGGTTTGGCCATTTTTGTTGATTTCCCAGTAGAGAACGTAGTGGCCTGGGATTGTTGACGTGTCCACGCAACTGGTGTATTCAGTGAGAGATGCACCAAATTGTGGAAGGTGGTCTGCACCAGTTTTCACAGCATTGTGGAGCTCAACTTCGTCGGTTTTGTCAGAATCAATGCTGAGAACCACATTCTTTCGACACACGAAGTTGAACTGAGGAGCCTTGTTCTTGAATCCGGCTACACGGAGGATGTCGCCAACCCGGTACCTATAAAGTCCTGTATCTCATGATTCATAACTAATTAACTATTGCAAGTCAGAAAGAAAACATTTTTTTATCATCTGTGTGAAGATTAAGGACATCATTATGATCACTAAATCATCTGTTAATCTATTAACTATGAACCCATTCATTCTCTTGGACCAATATTTATATGACATACATTAATTTATTTTGATTTACAAGAGAGACTTAATAGTCTCAACATTATAAAAATGATATAATTCTAAAATTAACTGATGATCTATGTTTTTATTAGTTAAAATTAATTAAAAACTATAATGAAACTCGTTAAATAAGAAATGAATCCACCAAATTTTATATTTTTAATAATTTTCAGTGAAACTAGAAGCATGTGTTAATAAGAGTTTATGCTAGCAATTGTCAAATATAAATATATTTGTGCACCTTGAAACTATGGCATTTTATAAGAATTAGTTCATATTTATGTTTTCATTTATTTTATATCGTTAAACAGTTAAATAAAGATAAAAAAAACCATAATTTTAGGAGGCATAAGCACATTGAAGTTGTTTAATTACCTGCATAAGTGGTGACCACAAGCTCATACTCTTGATTCATCTTCACATCAACAAGATCTACCAAATGTTCATGCTCTAGGTTAGAAATGGAATCAGTATGTCCATTGATCTGATCGACAGGCAAGAATTCAAAGTAGGCCATGGTGGGAATGAGTGTGTAAGACACCTCACTTGGGTTACACAAGGGGTTCAGGTTCAAGCCAAAGTAGCACTCAGAAGAAGCATACATGGTGCACACAAGAGGAAGACCATTGCTATAATAATCCAATATGGGAATATACTGAGACATGGTTCCCGTGACAATAACATCAACATACTTGGTGTTAGGCCATATCCTGGTAATGATTCCCTTCCACGATCCCTTCACGCATTCGGCTTCAATGAAATCCGCAAGCTCAGGATTTGGTTTGAGTACTTTCATCACAGCTTCTCTCACTGAGGGGTCAGTGATTTTGGTGTCTAGGGTGCCCGTTCTTATGTCATTGCACAAACAAACGAAGTGCTTCTCGAGGAACTTAAGGGCACGAATGAAACCGGAGGCGAAGACAGCCCCAACGCGAAGAACTTCCCGGTTTTGGCAAAGGCCACAGAGCAACTGAGAGTACATGCTTTGGTAAGAGTGAGGGCAGAGAATGGTTTCATTGGGACTTGTGTAGTTTGTATAGAGATCATGTTTCTGGGGCTTGAAATGTGAGCTTTTGTAATAGCTGGTGAGAACTGGACGAGCAAGGAGTCCAGAAGGAGTTTTGGCTTCTAATTTTGTGAACAGAAAGTACATGCCTTTGCCTTCGTCCAAACCAGGCACAAACTGATCCATCACTGGCATCAACAGGCTATAAAGCAATGTTCTTCTCTCTTGTTCCTCTTCGATGGTAGGCATCAGTTTTCTCTCCCCACCAGACGTTCCAGAGCTTATTCATTCAATAAACATATCACAGATTAATTTCTGCTACGCTGCTTAATTGTACCAAGAGATTCTTTATGAAAACTGTGTCAACACTATGTCAAAAGACCATGCAAACATTTGATTTTCTCCAACCATGTATGATCAGCATTAATTTAATTGCTCAAATTTTCATTTCATTCATTTCTGTATAAATATTTTCGATTCAAACAGCACTGCCAATATTAACATTTTACATCACTCTACTGATATCATTTCTTATACGTGTATATATACAAACTTTTATAACTTTAAGTCAATCATATAAAGAATTACAATATGATTTTTTAAATTATTATTATTATTATAATAATAAACACCTTTATTATATAGAATACCATATCTATATATACACGCACATATATGTGAATAAGTGCATATATTATTACAGTTTTATTTAGAAAAATTTCTCTACTAATATTTACAGGAAAAAAATAAACAAATAAAATTTCTTCCTTAAACCAAAATTTCTAAAATCTAAGTTGCACACAAGTTGATTTTAGTATACGAAATCATTTTAAATGATTTTTTTCATAAATATCTATAGAGAAGTTTATTTAAATAAAATATTATTCATCAGGATCTATTACATGATTCAAAATTACCTCGACCTCAAACTCATAATCATGTAATTAACTCTTTCTTAATTATAAACGGAAGTTCTCGATTATCTATCACATAAAGTTCTTCAGTTAGAACTATAAACATAGCTCACGACAATGAAATAATTTATTCATATTCATTTTGCTATGATGTGACAACTCATGCATTAATAAACAATTTTGTTCATATAATAATTTAGTATAAACTTCTCATGCCATTTTTTTATCCAGGCAGGAAATCTTAATACATACAATTTTTAAGCATATAACAATTTTTGTATGTAAAACTAAATAGAATTTTTTTCAACACATATATTAGGTTTTTAGTTTAGTTCTTCGACTTTGATCTCATATCATGTCTCTATGACACCAAATTCACGTGTGAGATTTATAACAAATTCTTATAAAGTTGACCAAATAACAGTGTGAAAAACTGAGGAAAGGGGTGTAGTAGAAATAATTTAAGGATCATAGTAAAACTTTTTAAACTTAATTAAGAGATCAAAGTGAAACTTAAAATGTGGATAAATTTAAAATAAATAATAATAGAAGAAATAAGGCAAAGTGAAATGTATAGAGATATATGAAAGTGATTGGTGAAGTTGTAGGGGGAGATATATTTACCTAGTGAGAAATTCTGAGATGGGTTTGGAACATAAAATTGGGGAGGTATCACCGTTGGCTATTCGATCAATATCAGGCTTCAAATCCTCGTAATTGACCACTGGCACGAGCTTTTTGAAAGTGATTCTGTCAGTGCGACCATCTAGGCCATGGCGTTGGAGGTACTCAGCTTGTGCACTGCAAGAAAGGATCTCTGCAAGCACCTTTTCTTGGATTTCATCAGCGTTTCTGGTGACCTCTTCAATGTACTCCAGGGCTCTCTTATTCTCCTGGATCATACTAGTGCTACTACCATCACCACCACCACCACCATCTTGAAGCTGTTTTGGGTTGTGGCACAGGTGCTTTGGAGCCTCAGGCATGGCTACAGAATCAATAGCTATCGAGTTTCGGAGTGTGGAACCAAACATGCACACCTAAGGAGAAACAAGAGTTGGGTTTAGGAAGAGAAAAGTTTGGATTGGAAAACTAAACAAAGTGAAAGTGCATTATATAAAGGCAAACTGGGAACCCTCTCGAGAGTCGTCCAAACAAATAGGACAAAGGGGTATAACTGTAAACTTCAAAATGTGACTTTAATTAATTTCCAAGTTATGTAATTGGAACTTTGGAAGACCAAGTCTATCATGCAGGGGTTTAAAATATGGCTTTACAATTTGCTTCGGCAACCGGGAAAGTATATGATTTCTGTGTGATTCTAGAGAGAAAGTATTATTATTATCATTATAACTATTTTTTATATAACATGTTATTTTTTTATCTTGGTCACATAGAAATTGATTGGAAAGATGGATATAGTGGTGTGAAAGTGGTTGATAAACAGGGAAGTTTGAAAGAAAGGAAGCATAAGTGTATAGGGTACAATTACCGCGGCTGTTGTTAAGAAAACCACCAACAACGTTGGCTGCGGGGTAAGTAGATTACGGCTATAGTTGCATAGAAACAGGTCATTACATATTTTGCTGTTATTATATTTTTTGCCAAATGTTGTCTGGTTGAGCATACTAATAATTAATGAGTGTATTAAATGTTCTTTGACTACTACTCTTACTAGCAGGATCCATATTTTTAGCTCTGCTACTGTATATAAAACAGTTTTGTTAGTTATGACTGAAACTGATGTTCATAGATTAGACTATTTCTTATATTTTTCTTTTTGAAGAAATATTTTTCTAATGACTTTACTTTTCCCTACATATTGTTATTTCTTGTGAGCTTATTACTGCATGCAATCCACTTGGCTAGTTAATTAGGTTGGCTAGTTAATTAGGTGTCTTGATTAGTGTGGAGTTTATGTTACGCGTGTTAGCGTTGAAGTTGGTTGATTTTTTTAATTTTCATTCATTTTTTACTGTTTATCTCGAGCAATACATTTAATTATGTCAATTTAGTCTTGCAAAATGTTTGAATTGTAGTGGTTAGGGAAATTTGACATGTTAGAAACAAGATCATCTTTGAAGGTGAAGTAGCGAATCATTTAGAGAATTTTTTTTTGACTCAATTAAAGGTTTGATCTTGGATTTCATCTAAAATTTTATCTGCTAGTTTTTCATATTCAAATTAGTTTCTTGAACCTTTGGTTTGCTTACCTTCGATTTAGTTTTGATTTTTTAACTTGTTGGTTTATGATTTTGGAAAATCTTAGTAGAGTAGTTTGATAGACTTTTGAATTTTTTTTATTTTTTTTTTGTTAGTTGGCTGGTTGTGGTAAGTTATATAAAGATTTGTTAAGTATTCCATATTTATTTATATTATTGTTGATGAAAAAATATAGCTACATAGATAATTTTTGGGAAAATGAATGTTAATGATGAACAGTGAATTTCATTTAAACTGAGACATATATAAGATCTTTAAAGTGTTAAAAAAGATGAGATGAAATTGTTTTAAAGAAAATTATATATAAACAGTGGTACATAAGGTGTTGTCTTGTAAGTTGTAAATGCTCAACTTTTTTCTTTAGACTTTTAGGGCAGGGGTGGCATAAAGGTTTTGGTTATTCGGTTAGCATCACTACAAATATACAATATAACTACCTAACTATCCAACACTTGATAAAATGAATGGGATAGATGCTATATTTTTCCAAAATGAGGACAGCGATAGATGATGCAAATACAAACCTTAAAGTGTTGAGTAAATTGTTCATTTTTTTTTTCTTTCAGGACCCATCACACTGATTCACTGATTCTGTACACTACCCACTCCACTTCCTCTGATTAATGCGCTACTTTCTCCTTCAATTTGAAAGTCGCTGTTTCTCGTTTAATTAATAGAAATAACATTTTATGAAGATATTTTGTAATACATATTAATGAATCACGTTGTATATACACGATATAAATAAAAAGAGATAATTATATAGATTCATGTAAAAACGTTGCGTTTTACTTTAGTGTGTTATCGTAGTCAATTTTTACTTTAATACTTTATATATATATTGCTGAGAAACTCATTTAACCGATTAAGTGTAGAACACTTCCTTCGTTACAGTAATTTGAATTTTGGTGGCAACAGGGTCTGGTGGTCAAGCAATGAGTTTGATTTGCTACTAAAGAGTGATGGATCTTAATATCAAAATCTAAAGACTCGTGTATTCTTTACATTAATTTTAATATTCACTTTAACAATGCACAATAATGGCATACTCGTTATAAAAATAATAATTATAAAAGTCAAAAAAATGTATACCATAGACAAGGCGAAATTTAAGACGGCACGTAGCTTTTACCCTGTTTTCTAATGTGATACTAATATAAACTATAAACTAAGATTATGAAGCCAAATAGTAGAGGGTTACAAACTCATATTTAAAAACAAAATGTACTTGAAGATCATTCAGATATGATTTAGAAGTTCATATATCTCCACTCCTTCAAAAAAAAAACAGTAGTTGGGATATTAAATGAGATCAGTAAATCAAATGAAAGAATTTTTTCAATTTTTTTATAGTTAGGATTTTCCATACAACACTATGTCACAGAAAACTATCTAATAAAGTGAAAAGTTTATAACAATAAAAAAAGAACAAAGTATTTTTTATCAAAAAAAATAGATAAAATAAAAATAAAGTATTTCATAGATATTCAACTCTTATAAAAAAAATCTGTAAAAAAAAAAAATCCAAACAACAGACATAAAACCCTTATTTGAGGTTCATTGTTGAGACCCTTAGAAACAAAAAGAAAAAAATAACCATCCAAGAAAAGAAAACACAAACAAAAAAGCAAGAAAAAAAAAATATTAAATGATTTGACACTACAATAAAATCATAAAATAGAAACCAATTTTTAGATATCAAAATAATTAGTTGCAATAATAACTAAATTAGAGACCATTTTAAAAACTAAATAAAAAATTGATTTCTAAATTAGTTTCTATTATTGTTAAATAGTTTCTAAAGTGGTAGTTAAAACCTTGGTTGCTAATTAGATACCACTTTAGAAACTATTTAACCATAATAAAAACTAATTTATAAACCAATTTTTTTTGTTAGTTTCTAAAATGGTCTCTAATTTAGCAGTAACAATTTATTTGTATGCTTCTTCAGTTGATTTATAATAATTGTTTAATTTTTAAATAGAGTGGTCTCTGTCAAATATATCTTAATTTTAATTATTAATAAATTTTTTAATTTTTAAATAGTATCTAATTTAATCAATATATTAATTAATTATTTTTTATCTTTAAAGTTAATTTTTATTTAATGATTTTTAATATTAATTCTACCTCCTTTTCTAAACTAAGTAATATTAATTTAATAATTTTACACAAAATAGTATATTATAAACAAATATCAATTATGTCAAAATTATATCAATTTTTTGTAACTTCACAAAATTATAGGATGCCATCAACTTCACTACCACACTAACACCTCATGCTATTTTTTTTCCCAATGTTTAAAAACAGAAACACATAAATATATATATATATATATATATATATATATATTTACATTAAATACATCTTGAATCCACAGTAATTTAACTAAGAATGAAGATTAAGAGAAACTTAATTAGTTTTTTTAATAAAAAATAATAATAAATTAAGAATACTAAAGATATTACAATCCATATAAAAAAAATCCCATAATGTAATTTTATATTAACTAGTTTACCATTATCGTTACTGATAATAAAAAATATGGTCCCTACTCAAAATTATATACAAAAAATCCAGCCTATATATTGCCAATTTATTGAAAATCTCATTAACCTATATAGTATTATAACAAAAGTAATAAATTAATTATATTGGTAAAATAATAAATTTGAAGACAAAACGGTTAAAGGTGAAGATTTTTCCAAGTAAAAACTTGTTAATAATTAGAAACCCAATTTTGGGGCACTCTAAAGTGGAGAGTCTTTATTTATGTTTTACTTTTCTCTTTTTAGCGTATAACTTGTTGAATCATATCAGGAAGTTGTGTCTCTTCACTTTTTGTCTCTTTATCAGTGTTTATTTACAATATTTTGCTAGTTTATAAGTTGCACGTCTTTTAAACGATTGTTTCTTTGGAAACACGAATACGATGAGTAGAATAAGATTTTGACTCAACTAGCTAAGAGAAAAATATGAGGAAGTTCCTCTTCATACAAAGTATATATTTATACGAATGTCATTGATTTTAGTAAAATTACATATAGGGATTTACAACCGCACATGAGCACCAGGGAGACGAATACTATTATATTAACCCCAAAAGTTTAAAGTCAAACAAAAGTTTTGTATAGTTTTGGGAGATCATGTTTACCAACTCTAGTTCTGATTTATTGTGAGACTGTAAATTGCTACTATTAGTCTCTATTATATAAACACAAACCAAAAGAAGACAACTCTTGATCATGTGTTTCAATGCTTACTCAACAATTCCAACGCTGACGAAAAGTGCAGCTTCGAGGGTATTCGCGTTATTAATTCATGTGTTTTTCTTCCGTGGATTGTTGCTTTACGGGTATCATCAACTTTCAAACCAAATTTATTATTATTTTATAACGGGGTGTTGGGGTCTAGATAACGATTGTTTTGTTTCTTCTTTCGGCGCTCCGACGATCAAGTCAATCAGGATGTCAGCTCTCGGTTGTCAAAGTAATGTTGATAATGACGTACCAGATTCTTGAAATCTGTGCTATTTATATTACCTTAATGGGTCTTCGTTGGTGGACCGGATTAGGAGGTTGGTTCATGTTTAGGGTTGTGCTAAACCTCTCTTAATTATGGATTAACCTTGCTAACTTGGTCAACCCATGACTCGGTCCACGTGTTATCACGTGACCTTATCGTGGTCGAGTGGTTGGGTGATTCGAGTTTCTGACCGAGTCCCGAGTCGTTCGGTCATGCCAATACAATTATTTTTATTTTCTCTACAAATATCCACCAAAATTATAAAAAAAAATTAAAGTGCAGAATATATTTTTCTATTGTTTGCTTTTTTATTTAAATTCTTCTTATTTCTCTATCAAATCATTCGCATAAATTCATGTATAAATCACTTTCAGTTTATAATGAAATTTTTAAATCAGTGCTTGTTCAAATATAATAAATTGAAGTTAACTAAAATGACTTCAATTTGAAAAATAATACCGGTAAATAATGCATGTAAATTTGAATAAATGTAATAGACCAAATATAAAAAGATTTTCATAAATGGAAACCGCCTTGAAGATAAATTAAAAAAAAAAAATAGTAAATTTCATTATGTTAAGCTATACTCAAGTATATATAACATGCAGTTTGTAAATAATCATGAGAATAAGATGATTTTGAACTGTAAATGTAAATAAATATGTATCTTAAATCTAAATATTATGAAATAAAAAGTAATTAAAAGACTTCAGCCAATCGTGACAATTAATATAAAATTAAAGATTAAAATAATTGAGAGGTAAATTTCTGAAGAATTTAATTTATTCATTGCTAAGTTAACGTAATTAAATATATATTCAACTATTTTTTTGACAACATATTTTTTTTTAGTAGAGTCTATTTAAGATCTTTTAATAACTTAGTCAATTCTGCATAGTTTCCATTACATAAAAAAAAAATCAACCAATCTCTTTTAAATTTCATCTTTATCAATTTCTCATTTTTATGGATAATAAATAACACTTAACCCAATATGATTTCATATTTTAAAATTAAAAAACATCATCATATTAGTATATAAACAAACCAGACAAGCTCAGAAGACTGGGAAAGTTACACGACTGGGAAACTGGTTTAGTTTGTTTTTGCAGGATTCGAGTATTGTAGAGCAACGAAAAATGTAGCAGCAAGAATTGCAAGGTTGATGGAGATACGATAAAGGAGGTGTAGTGCTGGAAGTTCTTAGGTTTATTATTTATTACTAAAAAAAATAATACAAGTTTTAAAAAAATAACGGGACTTGATAAACAAATTATATATATATATATATATATATATATATATATAATTTCATCAATAAAAACAGTACTGTTATTTGAACCCCGCGAGTGGAAACAAATTGAATGTAAATTTGTAGGGTTTGTTTTTTAAAAAATGAATTTGAGGTAAGGATAAGCATGTATAATGAATGATGGTTAGTCTTACTAAAAAGAGGAGGTGGTGAATGGTGCCCCAGTGACGGCCTTGTGGAACTTAGAAACTGACGTTTGTCCAATGCCCTTATGCCACCTACCTAACATAAATGTCTTCAACCATTGCAGTGAAGATCCCTCTCCATTAACATTAATTATGATGGGGAGACAATAGCAACTCCTTATACTATATTGTTAGGTAGTTAAAGTGTTTGCTGTTAGTTACTCATGATCTTAAATGTCTGTTTCCTCTCAACTGCCTCATCACGGTATTTCACATGCCATTTTCTTATACAATTTAATAAGCCTCTATAAAGTATGATGAAAAAAATCACCCGGAAATAATACACATAATTACAAATTAACTTTAAAAAATAAACACACAAAATTTAACGTGATTCGGTCGCCAATTACATTTTACATTCACACGGACAATTATTAGATTTTCATTCTATCATATTACAAGTACAATGATCTCTTTAAATATATATTATAAAAGGGACACAATAATTAAGTTCATTCACTAAACATGATGTCTAGTTAGCTCAATTCAATTGGTCTTGACTTCATACCCAAGGTGTAAGATATATATACAAATAGTTTTCTATAATAGATACCCTTGTAGAATCATATACATATTAATGCTACAAGAGAAAATATTAATGCTTTTCATTACATATTCTCTTTCTGGATATTGAATCCTACTGCATGCTTGCATTATGGTTTTCTTAGCCTTTATTTCATGATTTATTAGGGTTGTGCTTTGATTTATTTTATATACACTTGTGACTTTCCTCAATGAAATTGGTGGGGATAGAGTGTTTAGATGCTTGCATTTTTTTTGGTAAGCACATGACATAAAGTTGGCTACATTTGTATCCAATAAATGTTGTTTTCTTTTAATATTATTATCTCAAATCGATTAAATAGTACGTGAATTTATAATATGTATGTGAAAAATTTATTTTAGAAATTCGTTTTTTAAGGAGGAGTTAAACGGATGACTTATGTTTAAATGTATTTTTAATATGATTTTTTTTTTCAAAAATAAATAAATAAAATTAAAAAAAGTATATTAGGAGATGTTCTAACGCGTATAAAAAATCAAAAAAGAACTTTCAACATCGCAGCGTAAAGATATGTTTTCCTTCATTTGGGTTAACTATTACTAAGTAACCTATCATCTGATAACAAAAACACAAAGCATCAACATCAGATCAAATTCTGAATATTATTTACAAAATCCCAAACAATCTAAAAAAAATAGAAGAAACCACCTTACTTTTTTAAACCTGGATTTCTTTATCTTAATATCATATCAGAGTCTATCATAATAATTTACTGGACAACCTATTGTACTATCTATTATTGGACCATTGTTAAATCATTCATAAATATCTAATCTCATATATAAAATGTATATGCATCCATGTAAAGAAGTGTCTTATAAATTTTATTAGTAGAAATAAGACTAATTTACAAATATAAATATAAGTAATACTCACACTAATATACTCACCTTACAAGTTAGTTTGGTGAGAATGAGTTAAACTTAAAGTTACTTCTTACCAATTTTATCAATTAATATATAGTTTATTAATAAAAAAAAAGTGTTTGTTGGTGGTAGGTTGGAATAATAATCAAATTTAACTTTAATCTTTTAAAGTAATTTGATTTTTATAAATTTTAAAATATTTATTAAAAAGTACGTTTTATGTGTAATAATAATTTAAAGATAGCATATGTGATGTAAAAAAAAAATAAATGCATTTTATATCATATTAGATAATGACAATAAAAAATACTCAGCAAAAGAATGATATAACTTTTTATTTTATTTTAAGAAGATAAATATCAATAAAAAATTTAAGATATAAATTATTTTACCTTCCTCTCTTTGTTTTCTTCTTTTTTTTCCCTCTTAAGAAAATGCTAAAAATAATAAAAAATTTCTTATTAAAAATATGTTTTTTTTTTTCTATTATATACTTGTAACACTTTTAACAAAATATATTTTGTCTTAAATCCATTTTTGGTTCTAAAGTTTTGCAAAAATGTAATATTTTAAAATTAAGTAATTTTAGTTTGCTATAACATCTAATTACTAATAGAGATATGGACGTGATAGTAGTTCATTCACACATAACATGTTTATAAGAAACGGATAATCAACTTTGTAATATTGATTTATTGTGAAATTTGTACTTACTTATATATTATGAAATATTGTTATCTTTAGTAGATATGAGATCTTCAACATATCTCTTCACATCAAGACTGTCAACTGATATTAGTACGTGAAACTATATACTTATAGATCATCTGATAAGTTTAACAAATTCTCTATATAATAAACTATAAATCACTCTGATATTAAAAAACTTTAAATTTAATTCAAGATTACATAATTAATTTATAAAAATAAAATATTTATATATTATAAAATATTTTCAACTCTATCCCATATGAATTAAAAAAAAATCAAAGAGTAGAGATCTTCAAAAACAATTTTGTTTTTGTAACCGAAGAATTCTGAGGACAAAATAATATCCTCATCCAAATCGGTAGACCTTGAAAGAGAAGGTAATTTTATCCTATATCAATATCTGCATCTATATTGCCCACGTGTTTATAAGGTAACCTATAACAAAATTGTGACAGTAAATTGTAATTGAGGCTACGTGGCCTAATAAACAACACAATTGGGTTTTGTGTTGTTAAAAATAAGTTTGGAGGTTTATTATGAGTAATCTTGATCTTGGATTGATTTATTTAATGATTAAATAGTGAGGACTGTATTTTTAACTTAGAGATTAAACTTAGTGAGAATTGAAAGGTGTAGATGATGGTCTACTAAGAGAGCTAGGTAGACCTAAACGTATTTTCATTTCCGATTGAGATTGCATATCTGTTGCTAGTCCAATTCATTATTCAGTGGTCAAAATGAAGCTTTAGATCCATGTTACAAAGGATAACCATACTCTTCCTCCCCTCTTTTTTATATGTAAATTAAATATATTTTTCATTTAAGAAGAAATTAATTTATGTTATTCATTTAAACTTTAAAACATTTTAGGTACTTGTAGTAACGAAACTATTAGAATGAATTATTGTCAGTTCTTTTATATGAGAAAAGGAATTTTTAGTGTGGATTAAGATGTTGAAATATTTCATGTTAACTCATCGCTTACGTGAATTGTATAATATTATAATATACTCCACACGTCAAAAAAAAAGAACTGATTAAGGTTCATTCTAATAATTTTCTCACTATAAATATGTAGGAGGTCTCAAGTTTGGACAAGGAACAAAAATCAATTTCGCATTATAGTATAAAAATGAAAAATATATTTAACTCTTTATATATTTTACACGTCCTCATACATATATGCATAATAAGAAGTAATATGCATCTTTGGTGTAAAAGTACAAACTCATTTTTTACACTTCAATATAGTATTACTTTCATTACACTTCTAGAAAATTATCATGAAATAGAAACTAAATTTAGAAACAAAAAATAATTAGTTGCTATAGTGACTAAATTAGATACCATTTTAGAGACTAAAAAATTTGTTGATTTCTAAATTAGTTTCTATTATTGTTAAATGATTTCTAAATTGGTATCTAATTAGTAACCAAAGTTTTTGCTACCAAATTTAGAATCTAAATAATTGATAGTTAAAACCTTGATAGCTAATTAAATATCAATTTAAAAACTATTTAACAATAATAAAAACTAATTTAGAAAAAAAAATAGTTTATAAAATGGTCTCTAATTTAGTTACTAAAACAACTAATTATTTTTTGTTTCTAAAATTAGTTTCTATTTCATTATTTTCTTGTAGTGTTACAATTTTTTATAATATTTTCTACTTAAAGATTATGTTCTTCTCAAGATGAATTGTTAGAATCTTTTTGTTAAGAAATTGTTTTTTTATTGCAAAATAAATAAATTAAATTAACAGAATATTTGAGGGATGTTTCAACTCTTATAAAAGAAATAAATTAACTATTGTAACCTTGAGTCCATACCAACAAAAGATAAATTCATATAAATGATACTCAAATATTAAATATTAAATAGAAGTTCACTTAAAAAAAGTTCTTCAACAGTATAAAATCAAATAAAAATAATATAAGACAGAATAAGTATAAAAATAAATAATGATATTTTGTATAATAAAAATATTAGATCTTCATAAATAAAGATAAAAGAAAAATTGTTCTATTTAACTATCTTTTTATAAATATGTGAGTAATTATTATTCATATCTAACTGATTAACCATGGATCTGAATATAGGTTATGGTTGAATGAAATTGGAGTTACTAGTTACATATTTTATCTCCTTAGATATATTAGTAGAAATTTATTTATGATGAAGAGACAAAGGATGTAGTATGAGATTGTTACGGTCAAAAAAATCCAGGTCCGAATGGAATAACCTCTGCTAAGATTTTACAAGGGTTGTTAAATGCTTCCTTTGCTAGATAAGTGGTCAAAAGGAACCAACGCTTCATTTATGTGCCTTATACCTAAAATTATTAATCCACATAAACTGGAACACTACAGACCTATCTCTTTGGTTAGATGTATGTACAAAATAGTGGCTAAAATTATTGCTAAAAGATTATAGAGAGTTCTTCATAAAGTCATAGACTTCAAGCAATATGTTTTTCTATAAGGAAGAAGGTTATTAGATAGTGTGATTGTGGCTAACAAAACTATTGATGACGTAAGAGGAAGGAAGGAGGAGTTTGTTATTTTGAAGGTAGATTTCGAAAAGGCATATGATTATGTTAATTGGGACTTTCTAGTATATATGATGAGAACATTAGGTTTTTACTCTAGGTGATAAGGGGATGCCTTGAGTCCTCAACAATGTATATTCTCGTAAATGGTAGCCCTACGGAAAAATTCAAGTTTGAAAATGGTCTAAGATAGAGGGCTCCTTTCTTATTCTTAATGTTGTAGAAGGCCTAGTCGGAGCAGTGAGACAGGCTGAGAACAAAAATATGCTTCATGGGGGTAAAAGTAGGTCAGAAGGAAATAAACATTAAATATGTTACAATTTGTAGATGACACTTTATTTATTTGTAAACCTCTTTTTGAAAACACTTTGGTAATCAAAAGCATGCTTAGGTGCATTTAATTAGCATCTAGTCTAAAGGTTAACTTCAATAAAACTAAATTAGGTGGGTTTGGTGTGATATATTCAAAGTTGCTTAGATTTTCTGACTATGAATATCCCTTTTGTCTATCCTGGCATGCCAAATTGGGGGAAACCATAGAAGGAGAAATTTTTGGAAGGAAATGATTAAAAAAATAAAAAAAAGAGATTAGACAAATGGAAAGGGAAGCACATGTCTTTTGCAGGTACAGTCACTCTAATAAAATTTGTGTTATATGTTGTTTCTCTTTATTATCTATCTGTATTTAAAATGCCTAAATTTGTATCAAAAGAAATTGTATGTATTCAAATAGATTTTCTATGGGGTTGGGACCAACAAGGACGAAAAATAAATTGGATTAGCCATTTTAATTCATAAAGTACGGAAGGGTTAAGTATACAAGATTTGAGTTATTTTAACAAAGCTTTATAAGGAAAGTGGGCTTGGAGATTGGGTGAGGTCATGTGTTTGTGGGTTGATATTATAAATCAAAATATGACTATGGCGTTCTCTAATGGATGGTAAAGTTAACAAAGGTGATTCCATATGGTGGAGAGATCTCAAGAAAGTATGTGGTCTTGGTGAAAATGGAAGATGGTTCATGGATAAAATCATATGGCGAGTAGGGGAAAGTAATAGGATTTTGTTCTGGGATAACTTATGGTTAGGTGACATTCCTTTAAAGGATAAATACCTAAGAATGTGTAATAATTCTGAACAAAAAGGGTTCACTATTCGAGATATTGGTAGTTGGCATGGTAATCAGTGGTCTTGGAATCTTATGTGGAGAAGACTATGGTTTGGATGGGAGAAAACTCTGGTCGAATATTTCAATCACCATTTTAGGGTAGTCCAAATACAATGTCAACAGTTAGATGACGTAGAAGAAGGATGACAAAGGTTGTTATAATGTCGAGTCTGCATATAGAGTGATACATAATAATATCAACAAGGAGGATGAGAACGTTTTCTCTAGTTTATGAAGTTCCAATGCTTTACCATCATCTATGTTATTGTCTTGGAGGTTATTCCATAATAAAGTTGCAACTCTGTACAATCTCTGCAAGAGACATGTCTCAGTCACAAATCCTTCCTGCGTTTTATGTGCCAAATCGAATGAATCTATAAATCATTTATTCTTTAATTGTTAGGTAGCAAAACAGATTTGAAATATGTGTGATAGTTGGCTTGGTCTTACTTTTGTGCACCATGAAAATGCTAAATTACATTACCTAGGTTATTAACATGTAGGGTTATCAAGGAAACATAACCAAATATGCAAAATCATATGGATCGCACGTGGACAATTTGGTCTTACGAAAATGATGTAGTTCTAAAAAATTCGAATAGCAGATGGTATACAAGTGTTTGCTTTGATTTAGATAAAATCTTGAACTTGGTTACAAATAAATATCCTAAAGTTGCTTTCTCTTATTTTGATTGGTGTTTGTGCCTTATTATTAGTAAAAAATCTTTGACTTTTTGAAATATGATGCATGCAATCCTATTCTGGTACGAATTAACTTCTATCAGGCTCTATAGCCTAGATGTTTTGTTTTGATGCAATGATCCAATTATATGTTTTTTTTTTCATTTGCGTTTTGGCACGGAAATAGTCACCTTTTGATTCCTACCCATGTTGCAAAAACCACTAGAGGATTTACAACGCTTTGTTGTTTATAACACATTTTTAGACAAATAGGTAATTGTGTTGTACCTACAAATGAAGATGTAAAAGACTTAGTATGGGATGTTTTGTAGTGCTGCCAAGTGGTATGGGTATCTTGTTTTTTTGGTTTAGCTTCTTATGTAAGTGTGTTATTTGGAGGGGTTTGTATTTTCTTGTGTTACAATATTTATTTTTTGTATAAGAGTTAGAGTATCCCTTAAATACTCACATTCATTTTTTATTGTCGATAAAAAAAAAATAGTAGCAATTTATATTCTCTTTGTAGGAAAAAAGGAAGAGTTGAAGGAATCGTGAGAAAAGTCTTTGAAGGATGTAGTCTCAAGCTCATTATGAAAACAATTTTTTAGTTTGAAAGTTAAAACTTTTCATTCTTGATTGATAATTTTGAATTTGAGCATGAAATTTCTAAAACTGGGTGTGAGTTTTATGAAACTTGGCATAAGAGGTTTGAGATGACTTTAATGAGTTATTTTAAAAGTGATTTCGGAATCATTGGAAGAAGTTAAGGTATACTACAAGAAAATCATTAAATAGAAACTAATTTTAGAGACCAAAATAATTAATTATTATTTGACAAAATTATATATTCTTTTATAAACTAAAATTTATTGATATATAAAGTAGTTTTTATTATTAATAAAAAAATATAAAATAATTTTTAAATTGGTATTTAACCATTAGCTAGCAATATTTTAGCTACTTACTATTTTATATTCCAAAATAGTCTCTATTAGTGTTTTAGAGACTAATGTAGAATCTAAAATATTAGTAGTTAAAACCTTGGTAGTTAATTTATATATTAATTTTAGAAATTATTTTATAATTTTTTATTAATAATAAAAACCACTTTAAATATCAATATTTTTTTAGTTTATAAAATAGTATTTAATTTAGTTAATATAATAACTAAATATTTTTTTATCTCTAATTTAATAATGATTTTTTATATTAGTATGGGAGGTTAAAACCTAGGTTTTGAAGAAGAAGAAACTTCTGACATAGTGGTGGATAACGGGAAGACTTTCCTTGTGATTACATGACTCCTCAATTTAGTTTCTTGATTTTTGTATCGATTTCTTCTTCCTCTTTCATTCATGAGTAGCAAAATATTTTTTGTTGAGGTTAGATGTATTACACTAAACTTACTTCGATTTTATATATATACATATATCATCATCTTTCTTCATTAACATTAACATTTGTACTTTTACTTTTATACTTTTTGTTTGTTGTCTTTTTCAAGGGCTTTGTTTGTGATTGGAGAATATTTTTACTAGATATGAAACATTGAATGAATTATTTATCGAAAAATGAGTCATGATTTATTGGTTATATTTTAATTAATGAGCTTAAGCAAATTGGTTTGTTGAATTACACAAAGAATTGGAGTTTATAAAAGGAATTAAGTTCTTTTCACCTAAAAAATTGAATTTTTGGATAAATTATATTTATTTTTTTATCAAAATAAATAATATTTATAACATTATATCTAAGTTTTATTTTAAAAATAATTATTTAATGGTAGATGTCTTTTTTTATGTCGATATATATTGTGCTAAATTTAGCCTATATTTATTTTCTTATTTGCGCCAATTCTGTTAGATTTTAAGTTTCATTTTTCTATTTATTTTATTTCTTAAAGAAAGAGACTGAATTTTGATGTGTTTTTTCATATTTTCTGGTGCTAATTAGGTATTAAATATTGTAGGAAAAGTTTTTTTTATTTTATATTTCTAAAAATTATATTTTATGGAACACTCAAGAATGTGATAGCTAGTATGCATATTTTCATAGTCGAAATAGGGAGTAAGACTGTATTTTTTTCTTGGAAATATATTTTCATAACCTCCTAATATAAACTTATAATTTTTATTTCTCATTTTTATATTTGTTGGAAAGAAAGAAAATGACGTGAAACAAATACTTTTTATTTTCTTGGCAACCATAGTTTCAAAAATGAATGAATATATTCTTTATGTCTTGCAGTATATGGTTAAGTAGTTGTTTATTTCTTCGCTTTTTAATTTGTTTATTCTTCAAGAGTTCACTTATAATAATATTAAATAAGTTTTATATTTGTAAAATAGTAAATATATTTATTGTTATTTGTTTATAAAAAAGAGTAAAATAATGTGTAGAAAAACATAAGATTAGTTATTGTATGTGTTATTTTGTGGTGTGGGACAGGAAAATTAAGGGGACACGTGATTTTGTTTCCATATTACTTAGGAAGTAATGGCCGACCTATACCATATCCGAGAAGTTTTATTCTGGCTTTGCCTTCTAGTCAATCTTCATTAATTACTTCATACTTTTTCTGCTCAACAAATGGGGTACGCTTTAATTAAAACCTCTCTACAACACCTATCACTAATTAAAATACTGAACTCAAATAAGAACGAGCACGAAATCAGACTCGCTAATGGATTGGATCAGACAAACCTTATCATCGTTCAATTTTTGTATGAAAAAAAAATATAAAAAAAACATCTTAGAAATATCTCAACCCTTATACAAAAGAATATAATCAGCACGTAATCAACAAAGATTATCATACTGTGTAAATCATCAATCCAAGCTTCCGAAACACACACATGAAAGATTAAGGAAAAGCCACAACAACATACAAAAACATCTTTTCTCAAAAGGCCCTAACTTCCTTCCAACTACATGTGGAACAAATACACGACAACAGAAATACCCCCCCTAAAACAATCACTATTAACCCTCACCCTAGTTGACAAAAAACAAACAGATAATCCTCTCCCAAGATAGCCAGACCAAAACTTATGCAACAAAACCTTCTCCTTCTTCAAGATAGGAATCTTTACCAGCACATTGAACCAAGCTTAGCCAACCGAGAGTAAGAAGGCTCTTTCCAAAACGTCAAAAGATTACAAGCACATAAACCTGCACATGAAAACACAACATACCTTCCTAACTTGGACTGGAAGTTAAATAACCAGTTCACAGACCTAATTTTTTAAAATACTTCATACAACACATAGTGTCCAAACACCAATTCGAGAAGAGAAGTCAACCAATCTTTCCTTAGCAGTAAACAAAGACCAGGTCTTCCTTTGGACCACAGTAAAAACCTCTAAAAGATCCATTCTCCAATTCTTAAAGATACCCTTATTCCTATGGATCCAAATTTCTCCTATAATTGCTACCCAGATCCCCTCCAAACATCTAGTAAAAGCTTCCTTCGTGCCTATTGGCTTAAACAACATAAAGTATGAATGTACATCATAGTGGTATACCGAAGAGAACCCTAGTCACTCAAAACAAAGGTCCCAAATTCTCCAAGAAACCTTACACTCTAGAAAGAGATGAATAAAAGTCTCCTCTTCCTCGCCAGACAAGGGACAACGATTGCAAACCAAAACAATGCCACATCATAAAAGATTATCCTTAGTAGCAAATGAATTAGACAACACCCTCCAGGTATTAACTTGAATTGAAGGTAAAGTCTTTAACTTCCAAAAATCCACAAAGAAATCTCCATAATCCACTTACTCTTCCCCCTTTAAAGAGTTATAGGCTGCCTTCATAGAGAAATACGTAGACGTTGCATCCCTCCAAATCCACTTGTCAACCATACCCTTACCCTCTTCCATTAGCCTCTTGTTATCCAACTACTGCAATAATTGGTCGGCTTGGCTAGATTCCCACAAAAATAGAGCCCTTGTCCCCAACTTCCAAGACCAACTATTATTATCCCATTCACCAACTTGTGATAGGGTTCAACCGACATCAAGCGATACTGAGAACAACCTAGGGAATGTTTTGAATAAAGGTTCATTATCCACCTATTTATCCTTCCAGAACCTAATTTCATTCCCATCTCTTCTTATCTTCCTTTGTCTTCAAAATCGCTTCCCCATTCCACTAGATTCCAAACTTTCCTAAGGTCCCTCCACCAAATAGATTTCTTATTATTGCTAACTTAGGACTTTCAGTTCCTCCACCCACCATACTTAGAGTCTAAGATATCCTTCCAAAAGCTCTCTTTTCATACTTAAGTCTCCAAATCCATTTATCCAAAAGAGCATAATTAAACCTTCTTAAACCTATAGCCCCTAAGCCTCCTTTATCTTTCGACTCACAAACCTTATCCCGCACCACCAGGCTATTTTCCTACCCTATGAACCGCAACCCAACAAAAAATTCTTTTATATCCTTTCCACTTCCTTTATCACAATAACTAGCATATGAAAAATATAGATATAGAATAATGGCAAGGAAGTAAGGACATATTTAATGAGACATAATCTACCAGCTAGAGAGAGAATTTTACCTTTCCAAGATCCCAATCTGCTTCGTAACCTATCTAGCACCCCTTCCCAAAAAACTTGCCTCTTATGATTCCATCCAACCGTCACCCCCAAATAAGTGAGAGGTGCCTTAATAGTTCTGCAACTAAGTATTGTTTCAAAGAATGCAATCTCATTAACGCTCACTCCTACTCCACCAACCTTACTCTTAGAATAGTTGCCTTTAAGACTAGAGGCGGGTTCAAAACACTTTCGAATTGTTTTTAAAGTCATAACACTCTGAGTGTCTACTTTACAAAAGAATAGAGTATCATCCGCATATTGCAACATACCTACCCACATTTGTCCTCCTTTCACCTACCTCTATGCTCCCCACATACTTTTTTCCTTATGCCGCAGTGAGAAAGAGGAAGGGTGCTAAAGGATCCCCTTGCCTTAAATTCTTTTTTGTTTGAATTCAACAGTTGGACTACCATTTACTAGCACCGAAATCGAAGAAGAGTCAAGACAATTCTTTATCCATTCAATCCACTTTTCACAAAAACCAAGTCTTCTTAGCATATAATATATAAATTCCCAACTTACCGAATCATAGGCACAAGTCACTTTATTCAAGTTCCTTTAAGATCAAATAAGGATACAAAAGTGTCAAAACAAATGCACAAACAAGTACAATCAATCAATATATCAAAGTAATAAAGCTTTCAAATTTCAAGAATAAAGAAAAAAAAAAACCTAAAATAGAGCTACAATGTCAAATTGGTTTCACCAAGCACAAAATTCGAACTCGCGCTCCCAACGGTCAAAATGCAGAATATTAGACAATGAATCTATTGTCCAATTTCTGCTTGATCCAACAATGAACAAAGTAGATGAAGCTACTAGGTGAATATCCCAACCTCTTTCTCTCCCTTAGGTTGTGCTTGGATTGGAAAAGGGAAGTATGAAATTTGAGAGAGTGGATGTGTGAGGATTTGAGAGAAAAATACTCTCAAATATGAAGAAAGTGAGTGTGTTTGGGTTAAGGTATGTTAGAGCGAATGTGTGAGAAAAAATTATTGAAGTTTTTGAGTGATGTGATGGTTGAGAGAGAATTTTGAATTTTTTTAAAGATGTAAAATGTAAGATCACAAATTCAATCTTATGAATAATAAAATATGATATATTTTTGTGTAGATTTGAGTTAATTAAATATTCATAAATTTAAACACTATAATTAGTAAATAAATTTATTAAGTATTATTTAATTTTATTAATAATATCATTAAGTATCTGTATTAGTTAAATTTATGTAATAATTAATATTTGTATTTGGATAATTTTATATTATGTTATATATATATATATTAATAATAATAATGATAATTATGACTATTATTATATAAAAAAAAGTTAATATATTTTAAAATTAATTAAATATTCAAATATTTATAATAAACTGAATGATATTGATATAAACATAATAATAATAATAAACTAAAATAAATTCATATAAATATAACGAAATTCAATATACACATAACAACAATAATTTTTGAAAATTTTAAACATATACTATAAAATTTTTAAAAAAAAATCATTATTAATAACATAAATAGAAAACACATAATTTTTCAATATTAAAAAAATATTGTAGGAATGGAAAATAAAAAATACTGCTCTAAATAAATATTTAATCATCATAACTAATTAAAATACAAAAATAAATCTATAACAGATTAATTATAATAAACTAAATCAAATTGATATATAAAAATAATAATTATGAAAAATATATTTATATAAACATAAAATTAAATTAAATATAAACATATCAATATGAATTTTTATAAATATTAAAAATATCTTATAATATTCTAAACAAAATCAATATTAACACTACAAGAAAATCATGAAATAGAAACCAATTTTTAGATACCAAAATAATTAGTTGCTAAAAAAAAATTTGGTTTCTAAAACCTTGGTTGCTAATTAGATACCAATTTAGAAACTATTTAACAATAATAGAAACTAATTTAGAAACCAATTTTTTATTTAGTTTCTAAAATGGTCTCTAATTTAGTTACTATTGTAACTAATTATT
>Ga0123342_1001919_pt1 | contig 34870 bp, 14 predicted proteins | sample Turbeawhitnodule_FD_89960 | JGI IMG/M metagenome (GOLD analysis project Ga0123342, IMG submission 89960) | Root nodule microbial communities of legume samples collected from Mexico - Turtle bean Mexico white nodule | ecosystem: Host-associated > Plants > Roots > Nodule | place: Mexico: Nepantla... | reverse complement strand
GTTTTTGCTACCAAATTTAGAAACTAAATAATTGGTAGTTAAAACCTTAGTTGCTAATTAGATACCAATTTAGAAACTATTTAACAATAATAGAAAATAATAGAAACTAATTTAGAAACCAATATTTTTTTTAGTTTCTAAAATGGTCTCTATTTTAGTTCCTATTGTAACTAATTATTTTGATATCTAAAAATTGGTTTCTATTTCATGATTTTCTTGTAGTGTAGATTATTGCCTTATCTCTTTTGATTTAGTTCACCACACCATAGACCATTTGAGGGTTATTCCTATCAACCCTCAAAATTGGATAGGGAGTGAATATTTTAACGAATGAGAAGAATATGAAGATGTGTGCACCATACATATGATATGACATCAAATGTACGAAGAAGGGCTCATAAAACAAGTCTTACAAAATAATCAACATCATATGAAAAGAAACTATTTTACTTTTGGCTCATTGCATTGTTGCATCACTCCATCCACCTCTTACATGCTTGTAGTAGATCGCTTTCAGACACAAGTACCCTTCTATCTCTACAAGGGTAAAAAGGTTTTGTTAGACAAAGACAAATATTCTTATTGTCTACCAAGGAACACACAACATGTTGACATCTCTCATGGAGAAAGAACCCTGACTTAGGACATCTCATTACTTGTTTTTGTTTGACAAATCCATGTTTAGTGCGTGTTATACAAGTGGTCTTGAATCGGAAGAGAAACCTCTCTAATATGTCAATATCCTTTCTGTTATACCTTTTATTGACATAAATTTTTCTCCCTCCAGTGCTCAAATATGCATAATGCTAACAAAATACTGATATCCTTTGCTCACAACAATGACCTTCTTAGTTATACTATCCACTTATTGTATGATGTTCTACCCTCAAGACACAATCCCTTTATTGATGATGCTTAGAAAGAGAGAGAAATATGAGGAAAATTGTCTTAAGAAGAAAAGGTAGATGGAGAAAGAGCAAAGAGAACCCATGATCAAAAGAAGAAAGGCATCATGAGACAATTCCCATATAAGGGGGAGCCTCCAAATATAAAGTAAAAAGAATGAGAAAGGTTTTAAGAAGAAAGGAGAATTGAGACCTAGAGAAACAAAGTAAAAGACTAAGATCAGGTGGAGATCTGAACTAGAAAGAAGACACACAAGTTAAAGGGAAACACCCTGCGTCTATGATATGTTGAAAGGATGAATACCTGATGACTTTTTATGGCAAGTGCACTGCGTTTTCAGAAGTAATAATGTGTCTCCAAGGACGAATATCGAACCCACAAGGAACAATTGAATAATCAAGTAAAATATTCACTAAATATAAAACATAATAACAAAATTTTGTTGGAATTTGTTTTCATGGCAATGATTAACAAGAAAATTAGGCAAAAAGTTGTTGCTTCAATTGGAAAAATAGGGATTTGGTTTCATCATTCCCACTCTTATGTATTTTGATTAACATGGTAACATTATGTCCTTTGATTGATATTGATGTTCGTATAAAATTCATTTATATCAATTCCTTGCTTATAAAATTACTAAGAAGCTTCCTAAAAATCGATTCCTCGCATATTAATAAAAACAACTTAGAATCCAGCTCAAACGTTGATAGTAATTAACATTTCAAGTCTATTCTTAACACTCAAATATGTTAAGTATTATTATTTAGGTCAGAACCATAAAAATACTTTCCAGTTAGATTTAAGATTCTAGATCAAGAATTAAAAACAAAACAATAATACCAATAATCAATCAAAAACAAAATATTATGTTCAGAGATCACCTTAATGCATAAGAGTTTGAACAAATTATTCTCAATCTTAAAGGGTAGAATTAGCCACACATTTTTAACACCTTCTATTCTCTCAATTGGGTTACAAGTTACTCAATGGTGTTTTCCTCTCAATCTTCCACACTAGGGTTGAGCCTCTAACCTCGTATTTAACCTAATTTACTAGGGTTAAATGTCTTTTTGTGTGTCACTGAAGGGCTCGTTTGGGCAAATAAAACATAAAAAGGCCCAATGTTTATGACGCTATCTCGCTTGAGCAAGCAAAGCGTTGATTTTGTCCAATACTTCTAGAGCATTCTCGCTCAAGTGAGAATGGGCTCGCTTGAACGAGATGCTCTAATGCTGATTTGAGCTTTATTTGCACTTGTGCGTTCTAGGGTCTTCCAGTTTTCTCCTTTTAACTTATATTATTTTTCTTTTGCCCAATCATCTTCATTCTTCCCTGAAAACCTGAAATTAACACCAAATTTGTGAATAAAATGATCTTATTCAAATAAAGATCATAAAATATGTAAAAATGTATAAATTCATAAATTAGGGATTATTTTATATTTATTTTAGCAATTAATACTCATAAGTGTATAAAATTTAATATGAAATATTACTAAATTTAGACACTTATCAATACCTCATGCCAACTCTTATTGTTTTAAGCACCATAAAAAGGTTGTAGAGCAAAAGTCCAACACCCTACATTTTTTATTAAGTGTTTAAACCAACAAGGCATGACATTGCATCTGATAAGACAAAGATTCATTCTTACAAGTGCATTATCTATTAGGAATAAGAGCTCCATGTTGACCATCCACAACATCTGATAGTTGAAAATTGAAGATCAGACGATAAGTACAATCAATGTCTTCTACATCTATCCCCAAAGAGATCTGCACCAAATAATAATGTTTAAATATATATTGGGAGTATAACAATACAACATTCACCAACTCTCCTGACACAAGCTATTTTCAACTATGGTCCAACTATCTGTCCTATACAATGTGCACTTTTAACCATCGTTTGATGTAAAAGGTTATGATATTGAGGATTATAAGTATTTTCGACTATCAGAGAGATTGCATGAAGAAAAGAGAGAAATTAATGTTGCATCTCATGCATTTAATGTTTTTGAACGTAAAAGCTCATTAGACGATAGCAGCAGAAGAAGAAGATAATCACGAAAGTTCAAAGCTACTAAACAACTAGAAAAAGGAATGAAATAACTATTTTTTTCCAAGCTTATATAAAGATATGCTTCATAGAGAAGAACAAGAAGAAGAGTCGTAGTTTGCAAGTGGTAAAACTCTGCTAAAATTTTCTTATGCCCCAAAACCTTTGTAAGAACATAATTTATGTTCGTTCCTGCAAACTAGTAGTTAAATCTTAAACCGTGTATAGGTCGAAAGACTCTACCCTCTCTAGTGAGCAAAAACAATGATATATTGATCACTCAAATACTATAATTGTCTTGAGTCAAGAGTGGCTTGTGAAAGAATACTTAGTGGTCAACAAGGAGTTTGCTTGAGTATAGAATACTTGACTAGGGTTAATTAAGAATGGTTATGAGTCCAAAGAATACTTAGTATTCTCCAAAAGTGACTTGATCAAATAATACTCATTTGTACTTTGCTTAGTGGAATTTAATTTGTTGGTCAATAGTTAAATGAAGTTTGTTGCGACAAATTAACCAATATAAAAATATTGTGCAAACTCTCTCCTTCATCTCTTTTGTATATTGCTTGTTATTTCCATAACTAACTTAAAAAGGGTGAACTGTTAAAACACAAGTTACGAAAATTAAAATTCTTTCATTTTTAAATACTGAATATATCATATAACTATGAAACATGAGAGGAATAACAAAGTAATTTTTAAAACACATTTCAACACTCCTTTCTAATGTTTTTATTGTCTTTAACACAATGTGTGTGAATCCTTTTTGTACATCATTGGTACTCATCTTACATCATTATGAATATATCGTACTTCTGGATCAAGGTCTTCTTCCTTGCTATTTACACCTCTTCTGATCCTTCATGAGTGATGTCAAATATAAGGTGCATATAAGATTATATGAAACACACATAAAACATATGATGATATGCATATAAACTAAGCTAACCTCTACATCAACAAATATTTATATGCTTATTTTAAGTTGCAGGGAATGTTCATACGCTAAATAAATTCCTTAAAAACATAAGCTAAAGTCAACATCCTAAGATCTCTTGGAGTTCAAGCTAAAACTACTTTTTTGCAATTCCCAATTATTGAGCATTGATAACTGTAAAAAAGATATCTGCCTCCATATGATTATGCACAAATAGACAAAATAAACAAGGTACACAACCCAAAAAAAGACAACTTGATCCAACTATAAAAAATAAGAGAACATTTAATGTTATACGAAGTGCATTTAATGTGTTCTAGTCAAGCCAACTTATTGGACGAAATAAGTACACACAAAAGAACTAAAGTTGATTCAACGGGAAAAAATGAATTCACAACTGTCATTTTCTTGAGAGCTTATATAAAGCATCTTAAGGAGAAGAAGAAAAAAAAAGACATGTTATGGAGTGATAAAACACTGCTCTATTTTTTATGAACATATAAAGCTTCATAGAAGAAAACTATTGGTTTTCAATCAGTTAACTGAGAGAGAGAGAGTGATCAAATTATAGATACATTTTTAGACGATTATCCTCTCTAGTGAGCTTCAATGTGATCAGTTGATCACTATGTATTCATGTTCTTCATCTTAGCCACGAGTGATTGTTTGGCAAAAAATACCTAGTTAAATCAAGAGTGACTTGTGTAAAAAATACTCAAGGAGTTAGGCAAAAGTGACCATGAGCTCAAAGAATAGTGAGTTAAGTTAGGATTGAATACGAGCCTAAAGAGTACTCAATTAACTGACTTGTGTTAATAATACTCAAGGGTTTAGCCATGAGTAGCTATATGCTAAAAAATATTCAACATGAACTTTACAACAATAGTCTATTTATTGGAACTCAATTAGTTGATTGAGAACTCAATGTAATCGGTTTGATCAAACGAACCAATATAAAGATTACAATGTGTATTCTCCCTTTTTTCCATCTTTCTACTTTACCAATTATTGTTATTTGTACTAATAAAGAAGGTGAGTCATTGCAACATTGCATATAGGCAAAAGATTTTTTATATAAGTAAGTTTGGTAAGTTAAATAGCTTTGTCTGATATACTACATCAGATATAATTACCATAAATCGATTAACCAATTTATAAAACTACCGTATGAGTATTACCTATCAATGATATATGTGAAAAGTGCACAAAAGTTTTCAATAACACAATTGAACCCTCCCTTTTTGTGTTTTTTTTTTCTATTTTAACAGATTCAGAGGCCACTGACATCCCTACAAACTCAAAGTTATCAGATGTGATCACAACATCAACAAATTTCTTATTGAAATTAGATTTCTTCTCTTTCTTGTTTCCCTCCTTCTTGGGATAATTTGACCTGAAGTGACCCTTCTTATGACAATTATAACACTCAACTTTTGTCCTATCATTGGAGTAATACTTGTTGAACATAGGCTTTGATGTCTCCAAATTCAAGTGGATTGCTTGAAGACTTTGTTGCTGCTTGTGTGTGTGTGTGTGTTTTGTGTAGTTTGAATTTGTTAATCCACTCATAGTTATGATCCAAGGTTGCTTGATTCAAGTTCTTTTGAAAACTATATGTTTTCTAAACAAAGTAGAAAATCAACCTGTTGAATTGCTGTTTCAACCGGTTGTTTTACACTTAGTGTTTTTGAAAAGAATTTGAAAAAACTTGAAATTAGTTGACATTGTTGTCAAGTCAATTCAACCGATTGTTTCGTGTTTTCAATCGATTGATTTTTGAAAATCCTTAACAGAATTCAGTTAAATTGTTTCAATCTGTTTTAATTGTTTTAAAACTGATTTGACTCTTGCATTAAATGTTTTAACAACTGATTGGAGTTTAAATAATTTGTTTTATGCTCTTGGTTGTTAGTGATTCATATTATCTCTTTCAAATTAGTTTTTCCAAGATTGCTTCAAACTTTGGATTCTCTCTAAGAGTGGAATATGATTGCTTTGTATTTTTCATTCTCAATCTGTGATTGAACCAGGTGTTATCATTCCTCTTCTCTCTTAACTATTGTATTTTTGTAAGAACTGGTGTTGTGCCGATCCAAAGGCTGTTTTGTGATCTGTGGTGTTGTTTGCCAAAGGTGGTGTGTGTGTTCTTGAAGGGTTAAAGATCACCACTTTGGTGTGTGTTGTGTAATCAAGGTGTTTGATTGCTTAGTGCAATTCTTAGAGGTTTATGAGGACTAGATGTAGCTCTTGGTAAAGAGTAAACCAGTATAAAACTTTTTGTGTTGATCTTTCTATCCCTTATCTCATTTAAATATGTTTTGCTTTGATTTTAATAACTGCTGATAAAAACAATCGATTGTTTTGCAAAAACAACCTGTTGATTTTCTAGAATCATATTAAAAACATATTTGTTTTTGGCTGAACTAATTTCTCCTTCATTGATTTCTCATTGGCTTTCAATCTACCTTCTACCTTCAACATTTGCGAAATTCTTTCATAAATAATTCACCCCCTCTTGTTTAAGGCCTACAATTCTAACAATACTTTGATTGCTTCTTCCTTTTTCACTCATTCTTTTATTTACTCGTTAACTTCAAAACATTTAGACTCAACCGACCATCCTCTACTTCAGACTCTTCAAGCTTCTGTCGCTCCCTAGTTCTAATTGAGGTTCACACCTCCTCAAATATAATGGTTTGTTCCTTCTTGGATAGCAAAGCTTCATTTGAAATGTTTAAATGTTTAAATTTCTTCGGCAAGGTGTTAATAAGCATTGTCTTTGTCTTCCAACTTCACTTTTATATTCTACAAATCATCCAAAATGTTGTTGAAATCCACTAGCTGCTTGACCATTGATCTTGACTTAGTCATTATGAATGAATACAATTGTTGCTTTAAATAGAGTTTATGCGCCAAAGACTTTGTCATATACAATTAATCAAGTCCACATTGACACAAAAATATTCTCCTTAGCAACTTTCCTCAATGTCTTATCACCAAGACACAAAATTATGGCGCTTCTGGTTGTTAATCATGTTAGTATTCTCCGTCTAAGACATATACGTTGGCATGTTTGCTCCACCCCGTAAAGCATCAATAGAACCTTGCTATATCAATATAACCTCCATATTGATTCTTCATAATGCAAAGTTATTCTCCCCAGAAAGCTTCTTGATGTCAAACTTAGGATTCATGTTTTCAACTTCTTAACTTTCTTTTTCTTTTTTCAATAAAAAACATCAATTGTTGGGTTTGTAGCAACAATAACAAAAAAAATTCAAGAACAAGAACAAAAAGAAAGAAACTTGTATTAAAAATAGAAGGTTCTATATACAAAGAACACAATGTATAACACATATACAATAGCATGTTTCTATATATTGGTTACTCACTAAGTTAAATATTATTTTATAAACTAAAAATTTATTGGTATTTAAAATAGTTTCTATTATTAATAAAAAATTGTAAACTAGTTTTTAAATTGTTATCTAACATTAATTATTAAAATCGATCTTATGATCGTATAAAAAAAGTGCTACTTATTAATTAGTTACAGAAACTCAGGGAGAAAGACAAACATAGAGAAAATCATATTGCAAACTTCTAGGATGAGTTAAAAATTAATTTATAAATTTTTATTAATAATATAATTCACTTTAAATATCAATATTTTTTTATTTATAAAATAATATTTAACTTAATCAATATAATAAATAATTACTCTTATTTTTTAAAATTAATTTGTATTTAATAATTTCTTATAATGCAACTATAATAAAAGCTGGACGATCCAACTAATTTTAATACTATTATAGTACTCTCTTTAGTAGACATTTTTAATTCTCGTCACGGTGAGACTAATACTCCACAATCCAACTAATTTTTAATTCTAATAAATTATCTAACATAATTTAGAGCCAATCATAAATAATTAACTAAACATGGAACGACATAATATTATTAGCTATGGCAATTTGCTCATAGTTGAAACGTTTACTAAATTCTTGCTACGGCGCAGCGCAATTCATGGACAATGCTTTTGAAGAAACTTTGAACACTATCTTTAAAAATTATCATTATAATATTACTGATATAATATTGCCTTCGTCAAATCATTCAGCAGCACATTCAAAGCAACATGAAAAAAATAGAAAAATAACTAAACAAGTTCTTCTCATGTTCTTTTTGAGTTTCGATGCACTATATGGTTTAATATACAAACTTGTGTTGTAGTTGCTATAAAATTGGCCATTGCTTGAGCACGAAGATTGGGAATTCATGAATTGTGGAAACATCATTTATTGAATAGAAGTTGTGTTTTTTAATGGAAAACGTTAATTCTGTTAGTTCATAAAGATAAATTCATTTTGACCAAGTTACTTACATTATCTGTATCTTAATTTATATGAAAATAATATGGGTAATTTGTTTACTGGATAGTCTTATTTAATTAAAGTCGTTAGAATAATAATTCTAATGCAAGTTGGGACAAGACATTAAGTGCATGACTTAGTCATAAGATTCTATTGATTGATTAATAGAATATTGTTTTAAATATGTGCCTAAAGTAATCATTACATTTTGAGTTATGAATACGATATACGTTGGGAAGTCTTCATACACGTATGTGTGATTAAGTACAAGAGTCTTTCATAATGGCTGTTATAAGTACTTTTTTAAGTGATTATAGTATTGTGGTGATAAACATTTTGCTTGTGAGAGGAAGATGATATGTATTTTTCTAATTGATCTTATCTGAGAGTCTCTTGAATGGCATTCAAGATTAAAAGATGACATTCAAGATTAAAAGATTGTGTGGTGCATGATATTTTGTTAATATACTTGAGAGACTCTTTATTTAGGTTTGAGATTGAAGGATTGTGTGGTAGTAGACATTTTACTAATTTATTTGGTAGTCTAATCACTTAAGTTTCAAACTGGGGGCATGTGATGGTTGGTATTTTGGCAGTGTCTTCAATTAGACGTTCAAGAGTGGGGATTGTGTGCTGGTATACCTTTTACTTACCTTTGTGACCACCCATAAACTCTTAAAGAAAATAACAAATATTTTGTAATTTGAATTTAAAGATATTGATGTTTCCTTCCATAATCGAGGGTTGAATTGTGTATTAAAATTTTTGATAGATTTTTCACAATAATGCATCGATAGAGTATGGTCAAACGTAACTTTGAACTCATACATGACCTGTCAAAATCTTATTTTTTTTTACTAGCTTGGTCAAGTTTCATTAAGCAAATTAACACGCTGCAAAGATACAATTGAGTATTATTTGGATCTTAGTCACTCTCGGATAAAAGAACCCAAATATTATTTGAACACGCAATCATTCTTGATTAAAATTCCAAGTATTATTTGAAACACAACCACTTTGAAGGTTGAAATGATCTTGATCAACCAAGAAGGTCTAAGAAACTCAAAATCTATGGAAGTACATGTTTCAAACAACTCTGCATCTACTACTGTGCCATAATCCTTACACAACATAACGAAACAAACCCAAATATGTCCCTAAAAAAATTCCATGACACCCATACCTATGTTTCCCTATTAACAACCAGGCTAGGTAGCACAACATTATAGAAACTACTGTGCCACACTGCATAATTATGCATAATTCCTTTACAAAATTGTGCAGCAAACTAGATTTGCCCGTGGGTGATATTATGGCATAACTGCTAACAACAATTTGTTCTTCATACATACCTTCACATAAAGTTCACTTACCACATACCAACACCAAACTATATTGATGCTCACTAGCCTTCACAGAAGTTACATGACAACAACACAGATCTTGCAGCATGTGGACATTCTTCCTTCCTCAAGAACATCCTCATCCTTCCACATAGAAGCCTAAAGGATGTTTTTTCTTTCTAACTTCTCACCTACGAGTCATGCACTCCAACACTCCTTGTCTCCTACAAAATGTTCCTTCACTCCCTCTTTATTGCATACTATTGCATCAACATTAAAAGGGTAGATCTTCAATATGGCTTCTCAACACTAAAAGAACATTGCATGCCAACATAGTTGACCCTACCCCCACATAGTTAAATCCAACCCAACAACGCAACCAACACATGAAAAAAGCCTCATGACAATGCACCGTAAATGAAAATCATGTAAATACCCAACAATCACTCTGTTCCACCTTTACCTTATTTCTCGATTACCAATACCATGTAAAAAAGTATTCACAAGTTGTTTCAAGAACTACAACCCTTTGGTATAACAATTGTATAACCGATTGATTTTACTCCCCTACTCTAGTTCATATTAGTCTCTATTGCTCACCCCCGCACTTCTTCCCCTTTAAGAACAACTTTTAATACACAATATTGGGTTTAAAATCCAATCTGGGAGGGAGACATAAAGGACTTCATCCTATACTTTAGACATAACCAAGTTTTGAGTTGTGCCAAATGAAAGATTTCCTCGACACCAACTTTACCCTACTTAAATACTATTCTATTTCTTTGTTCCCATATGCTCCAAACTATGGTCGCCCATACTCCTTTCCATACAAGATTTTGTTTAGAGTTGACATGGTCTAAAAAGAAGCTCTCAAAGTGACTTCTTAGGTCTTTGTGTTGAACAAAAAGGATTCCAATCGACCTATAACAATTGCTCCATACCATATGTGCATACTTACATTCCAAGAATAGATGTTGGGATGAATCTGCCCAGTCTTGACATAGGGCACACGATAAAGTGTTTACCAGAACACCCCTCCTAGATAAATTCTCTCTTGTTGGCAATCTATTCAGTAAGGTCCTCCAAGTTGCAGTTAGAACATTCGGGAAGGCTTTAGCCATCCAAAGTTGCTTAAAGGGCAAATTCACACAATTGTTGTCACAAGTACTATTTAAGACACAATCATATGCAAATTTGATTGAGAAATCCTCACCCTCCCACACCAATTTTCCTTCTCATTCCTATTTAACTTAATACAATACAAAGATGTTAGCATTTCTCCCTGTAAAGCCTTTTCCTATTTGAAGCCATTACGTCTCCACCTTAAATTCCAATGCCATACTGAACCAACCCACTCTCCAACCTCTCCCACTTTTAACCTTTGATCTAGCAACATTAAATATAATCTGGGATATTGATTTTAGATTGTTATTATTAAATCATGAGTCTTCCCAGAATCTTGCTTTGTCTCCAGCTCCAATTTTCCACCGATTACTTTTTGAAACCATCATGTCATACCTTCATCGCTACACACCTTTAGCAAATCTTTCCACCACCTAGATTGATGTTTTATAAGGATGTGTGTTTGCCCAAACTCATATCTATACTTAGAGTTTAAAACTTCTTTCCACTTCCTCTTAAAGAGTTATTGAGTACTAAACTATTAAATTCATTTTTAATAAGCCTAATAATGAAAATACTGAGTTTATTGGATTATTTTAAAGGTGGACAAGTACAATGTTTTAATAGGTTTATAAATATAATAAATCAAAATAATTTTTTAAATATATTATTACATTTAATATATTAAAATAATAATTTAAGGTATAAATTAAGTGATGGTTTTGTAGGTTAGGATGACTATTCTCCTCTCAAGTTTCCTTGTATATCCATTAAATGTTCTAATATTTTCTTTTATTTTTTTCTGAAAAAAAGAAATGATTTTATATATTTATATATTACTGTAAATTTTACATTATATTTATGTGTAATATATTTCTCATAGCGAAAAGGACTTTTGACAATATTTTTTTCTTAAAGGTAGTTAACAACGTAAAATTGTGCGTCATATATATCGTGACAGAAAATGACATGTAGAATAGGTTTAGTTAACCCTTTTGTTTCTATCTAGTGTGGTAGCTTTTTCCTTTTATTCCCTATACCAAAATATCGTTGGATTAGGTGTTTATATAAGCAAACTTTTAGTTTTTGTTGTTAGTTTACTAACAATGTAAGCCTCCCACAAAAATAGACTAGTAAGGATTAAAACATAAAATATTAATTGTGTAATGATTAAACCATAGAATCTTTAGCTATAGGAAAGAAATAAAAAGTTGATACAAATTACGAATGTCAAACGCATTTACTCATTAAAAAACGGATTAGATTGAAGTTGTTTGTTTACAAGATTGAAAATCTTAACCTAATCTTTAGTAAAATTAGGTAATCTTTTGTATTAACAATAAAGAAAGAATCACTAAAATTTTGTGTTTTACTTTTACATTAAATTAATTTTTTATTAGTTCAAATTTTAAATCTTCTGAATACTTATATTAAGAAAATTATTGAAATAAATTCTTCTCAATTTTTTTATAAATAATTTTTAATATAAATTAAAGTCTTAAAATATTTCATGCTAACTTATGATTGAAAAGAATGTTATAATATTGTAATATAATTCACATATTAAATTCGTTTATTAGGTAAAGAAAGTATGAATAAAATCTATTTCAATAATTTTTTTATTATAAATATTTAGGAGAAATAAATTTTGAACTAAAAACAATCTATTTGGTATTATAAGATGGAGAAAAACATATTTAACCGATGGAGAAAAACATATTTAACAGAATTAGGTAATAGTTAGAGTGTTCTTCTTTCATTTACATCAATTATCCTATTACACTTTTTTTTTTGCCTATTCCTCTCTCTCTATTCTTTTTCTACAAAAATGATTTACAATTTTTTTGTAAGCAAAATGATTTACATATTAATGCCAATTTCTTCATGAAATTGGATTTACTTTGAGTTATTTTTCTAAATTATTGATACTCCTTATGGATTATTGATGCACAACAACATTTGCCTATTATCTAGTATGAACTCTTTTTTACTGTCACAGGAGCCAAGTAGCCTGAAACTCTATACAAAGCTGAAAGTGCTTGATTTTTTGTTACAATAACTTCACCTGGGAGTTGGAAAAAGGGCAGAAAGAACAATGAAGATCAGCAACACTTCTGAAAAATACAGAGAATGTTGAGGGCATGGGCCTATAATTTTATGCAGAATCTGCATATCATCCTAGCATAGCGCATGGCCTAGAAAACAATGAGGCAAAACCTATCTGCATTTGGATTGATGAAATGCATGAATAGTATATTTCTTAATTTGTTCTTAATGTATCTGTCATGAAGATAGAGAGATAATAGTAATCCATTTATTTACGCTTATTGACTACTGAAAATTAATTAGTTGGTACAATGTTCGTTGGCATGGTTCAAGAAGTTGCTTACACCTTGCAATAAAGGGATACTTGCTGAATACTTTAGTGGATTCTTCTTGTTTTACAGTTTTTGGTATTGTCAACTACCTCACATTAATTGGCCATTTATTCTTTATTCAATGCTCTTTTGTCCATTATACTAGCCTTGATGTTAGGACCAATCTCTTAATTAACACGCTACTAATAATAACACTCTCATGCATTTGCCAAGTTCTTACATGCATGTGTACCATGTTAAATGCTGCTACAGTGATGGTGGTAGCAATGAGTTTCACTATCTCTGAAGTACTACCAAATAGGAGAGAATGAAAGCAACAAAAAGAGGAGAGAAGAACATAGAAGGTGAGTGAGCACATGGGGGAGATAGTAAGATACTTATCTTATTTGGTTAACGTTTTGAAAAGTATATTAGTGATGAAATAGTACAGAAGCACATGGGAAATGTATTGAAGGCCACTCAAAACATCCACACCAACTCCAAAATATATTGGGGTATAATTTATATCAACCAAGCCAAAAAGTTAGAGAATACAGTAAAGATAACAACCCCATAAACAAAGCAAGAGAAGAAAAAGGGAAGGGAGGGTGGTCCTACACTCCCCTCTTACATGTATCACACACAGGCTGTTAAAGGGAACTAAATAATGCAAAGTCTGATGGGTCACATGGTCTAGAAAGCAAACTGACACCACACATGCCCTTGCCTCCCAATTGCACATGCACATGGTGACTGTTCCCTAAGCCTCCTCCCACTACTAAATAACACCATCCTAAACCTTTTTTCTTCTTTCTTATAATCACTTTTTTCCCATTAATTATGCAAAGAAAAGCACACCCAAACTATCATTAAAAGTTCTCACAACATCTCGCAAATCAGAAAACCTTGTTGTCCTATCTAATATTATACACAAGATTAACCGAAAAGTAAACTATTGTTAGCCACATTATTATATATGCACGATCTTCAGCATACACAATAACTCTTAATTTGTGTCTTGAGCTCTTCAGGGTCAATCTCTTTTTCATTATTTCTCATCAGTTGAAATTGGCTCTATTGGGAGGACTCTATGGTATGGGGGCGAGCTGCCAATAGGGTGCACTGCAAGTGCCTGTGGCATGTAATTAAGTGGTCATTGGTTAAGCCAGCTGCCTGCATGAATGAATGAACCACTGTCGGACCAACGAACCTGTAGCCCCTCCTCACCATGTCTTTGCTTATGCTCTCTGATTTTGAGGTCTTCACTGGGATCTTATGGCCAAACTTGTATTGAGTGGAGATGGGTTTATGATTCACAAACCCCCAAATGTACTTGTCAAATGATCCAAAGTCTTTCTTAATCTGCAACACCCAATTTGAAAGAAGCAAATATTAACAAATAGTTAACTAGATATAATTAATGCAGCATTGATATTATTACCAGCTAAATGAACAGTAAACAGTAATTATCAGCTAGTGTTAACTAACATCAACTAAAATTTTGTAATTTATGAAAAGATTGATGGGGAAAGCATTGTGTTAATAAACTAGGGTGGGGCCAGTATTAAAACTTGTAATCTATTGGAAATTTCTTGTCATTAGGTACATTATAGAGAAAATATTAAGATGTAGCTAAAGAAGTCACCTCACCATTAATACTCTTTAACTATTCTGTTGTTTCATAATAGAATATTCAGTTAAGCCAGTTCAAACTACAATTTTGGGGGACATGAGATGAAAAGAAGAGAGACTAAGTTAAAAAGAGAGATGAAAAGGGTACAGCTTTTGAGTTTGCTTACCTCTAAAATTTGGTTAGCATTATCAACAACTCCTCGGACTCTGCTTATGTCAATGCCATATTCAGAACTAATAGACATCATTTGCTTATCAGTCAAGTTGGCCACAGTTTCTGCGTCAAAGTCTGAAAATGCAGCTCTGTACATAATTTAAAAATATTAGTTTCCTCCACCCCAAAAAAGTTCATAAAATTATGAATATGAGTGACTTTTAACAGAATTCAACCTGAAATCTTGGCGTTTCTTCAAGGTTGAGGTCCAATCAGATCCAACTTGAGCACCGCTTAAGACTAAAAGTTCAAATAACATCCTGGATGGAGAATAGTGATTTTGTCAGTCATCATTGACAGTTTCTGAATATTTGTGTTTGGTGTGACACTGATGTGTTTGAGGCAGAAAAAGAAAGAAGTGGTGGCTTACTTGTCATCATGAACTGGAACTCCCCATTCCTCGTCGTGATAAGCAATATAGATGGGATCTGTTCATCAAAACAAACATTGAGATAAAGCAAAAAAATTTGCTTTTTAAGGTAAAGCACATTCATTCAGTAGTATGAATTTGCATTAAAATATGGAGAAAAAACTTAAATATGCCTTTCAACTATGATTAGAGTTGTTTCCCAGTAACTTTTGTTAATATTTGATATAAACTTTTTTATAAAAATCCAATTCTAATCAAGAACAATATTAAAAATATGCAATTAAAATATTCACTACTAATTACCAGAATTGGCTGTGATAAAGCTGCATCTCTTCTCCTCTTCAGTTGGCTTTGATGTAAGAGTAGTGGTTGAAGGATCAAGAGGAACAACTCTTTCAAACTTAGCAGACTTTGATCTTCCATAATGAGCAATCTTCATTTTCCTTTGCGCCTGCTGCAGTGCCATCTGTTCCCTCCTCACAGCAGCTATGCTCCCTGGGGAGTCAGTGATCAAAGAGGAGGCGTAGCTGAATGAAGCCTCTGTAGAGGCTGGCGCACAGGACCCTTCCTTGAAGCTCTTGGACTTCTTTCTCTCCAAAGTTGGAGCTTTAGAGGAGCTTTTTGGGATGGCAATCTTTTCATAACTGGTGTTCAGTCCATTGTTGTCATTGCCTCTCTTCACTGCAGGAAGCCTTGGGGACTTTGACTTTGGAGACGCTGGGGGTGTCAATGAGGTCTTGCTAGAAAGAGGTGGTGATGGTGGAGAAAGTGACTTTGGTGGTTGCACTTTCTTGATTGAATTCCTCCTTTCAAGGTTTGGAACACGGTTGCAAGTTGGTTGAAGGACTGGCCTTCCATTGATTCTAGCCACTGAAGGCATGACAGTACTGGTGGTAGTAGCAGCAGCAACAACACCCTCTATGCCTACAGTCACTTTGGCCTTAGAGCTGCACATTTTGGTGCCTTGTTATGATATGAGTTCAAACTGGAAAAAGGGTTGTGCTGAAGAACAAAGAAGAGAAACTAGTAAAGGTGCAATGGCAATGACAATGGCACAATAAGAGGAAATGAAGGGTGTGATGAGGAAGTGAATTAGGAGAAGGAAGGGAGGGTTATGGGGTTTTATAAAATGTGGGGAAGGTAGGGACAAGTTGAGGGAAGTTGTAACATGGGGAGGTGGGGATCTGCCATACAACCTCTTGTGAGGGGCATTACTTTTTGCAAACTAAACCACGAGGGATGAATGTGACACGCGCTTCTAACTTTTGCCACTTGGCAATGTCTCAAGCTAATAATATGTTATTATTGATATTACTGTATCAAAACTATAACTTATATATATAAGGTTTTAATTGGGAGAGAATCAAGGAAGCTTGTTGGAGGATTTGTTGGGTGGGATATTGTGCTTTGCCTGAATCATATCATGTATATGTATCAACCATGTTAAAAAAATTCTTACATCTAATTAACTTTACTTCCCCATGCAATGTTGTATATATTATGCAGTATATGTGTGCCTTCCTAAGGCTCTTTTTATCAGTGTTGGAGTGCTGCATAAGAAAGGCCAAAATGCAAGGAAAAAGGCCAATCATTGGGCCCATTATTCCTTTTATCTGTATGGAATCTGTCTTTTTTTTTTGTTTATGTTTATCTCCCTATGAGTGTGTGTGAGAATGAGAGAGTGCAAACGGATTGTGTTAGAAAAAGTACATAAGTGAGATCCTTTGTAAGCAACATTAGAAAGTGAGCAATGAGAGCAAGAAAGATTGTAGTGGGATTGAATATAATGGTGGTGTTGTAGCACAAATATGAGAGATATATTGAGGGCATGTGTGAAACTCTTTTGTGAGACTTTTGTTATGACACTCAAGTGAAATCGTTGTTCTATTTGTTGTTCTTGTATTCATGTCCACCTTCTTATTAAAGGATTTTTTCGGGTAAACTTAGTTTCATATGCTTTTCACGAAAGTGGGATAATAATAACTATTTAAAGAGAGAATTTTCTTTTCATGTGCTACAAATCATACATGAAATAAATCCACTAATGGCGATCAGGTGTTAATTACAAGCTTCAATAGACAAATTACAAGTATATACTTATGTCGATTAATAAAACTCGATGTTTAAAAAGAATGTGATAGTTATAAATTTTTTTCACACATTTTACATCTATTAAAAAAAGTAAGCAATCTACCGGATGGAACAATTGTGGATCAACTTTAAGTACTTGAAGCCAAGTTCATTGAGTGACCAAAAAAGTTTTAATCACGGTACTATACAAGTTCTTTTGACATATTATGATTTTTATTATACTCATTATTATTATTAATAATTTAAATATTATTAAATATTATTAATATTATTAATATTATTAATATTATTAATATTATAAAAATTATTAATATTTTTAATATTATTAATATTATAAACATTATTAAAATTATTAATATTAATAATATTAATAATAATATTATAATAATACTTATTAATATTAATATTATATTAATATTAATAGTAATATTATTATTATTATTATTATTATTATTAATATTATCATTAATAAAAATATTATTAATATTAATAAAAATATTAATATTATTATAATTATTAAAAATATTTTGTATGTAATACTTTATATACGGATACAATCCGTATGTAATTATGTCTGCTTCATGGCGCCAAAATTGCATACTAATTAAATCCGTATGTAATCATTTTTTGCTTACATACGGAAAAATTCGTATGTAACGTCTATTTACATATCGAATTAAACTTGTATGTAAATATCCGTATGTAATAACTTTTGGCTTACATACGAAAAAATTCCTACGTAATCACTTTTATTCTTGCATACGGGAAAATCCGTATGTAATGTCTATTTACATACTGAATTAAATTCGTATGTAAATATTCATATGTAATGCTCACTTTACATACGGATTCAGATCCGTATGTAATAATCGGTATGTAATGCTCACTTCACATACGGATTCGGATCTGTATGTAATAATCAGTATGTAAATTGATAATTTCTGGTAGGGAATGTTTTTCGTCTTCTGTCTAACACATCTCAATATCACGATCTCTTGGGATCAAAAGTTAAAGTTGTTTTGTTTCAACAACTAATCTGATACAAGCTTATGTCAATTATAGTCCAACTATTTGTTACGTCAAATCTTAGCCTTTGCTTCATTTTTGAGTAATAATCTCTTTGGCCTAGTGGTGATAAGTACTACCAATTATCAAGATGTTGCTTGAAGAGAAGATTAGTAGCTAATGTTGCATGAAATACATTTAATGTATCTTTACGATCAAGCTCGTCATACTAGAAGACGTATTTCGTAAGTTCAAAGCTCTTAACATCCATAAAAGGGTTTTAAACTGGCTCTTTCCTCCAAGATTTATATAATGCTATCCTTTGAAGAAGAAGCAAAGAAAAGAGAACATTTTCTAAGTGCTGAAATGTTCTAAAAATCTTTCTTTGCTCATAAAAGTTTTGTAAAGAAAATTATTGTGTTTATTTTAGTAAACTAGAAAAGAGTTTTGTGATTGACGTAAGACATTAATCCTCTCTAGTGAGTGAACCCTTTGATTATTTAAATCTCATATTTACACAAATACTGTTTATTTAGCCAGGAGTAACCGTTTTCCAAACAAAACATGGTTTTAGCCAAAAGTGATTGTTGTCCAAATAATACTTGAGTTGTTTAGCCAAGAGTGTCCGAATTCCAAAAAATACACGAGTTTTTAATCAGGAGTGACTGAGTTTCAAACAATACTTTTTAGTCACAATTATTTGAGTTCCAAATAATACTCAGTTTGTAACTTGCAGTAGCAGTCTACATACTGAAACTCAATCAATTGATTGAGAAATAGATGTAATCTACATTATCAGGAAAACTAGTACAAAAAATCATATCTTTCTTTCCTTTATTTGTGTTCATTCCATATTATCATACTACATTGACTTAGCAACATCATACCTCCAATTAAATATACTTAGTTTCTCTAAATTTTGAATTGTAGAGTACAACCAAGGTTGGCTCTCATAGTTCACATGTTTATTATATTCAAACTTTAGTATTGTTCTTGTAAACGTTAATTTGGGGGTTTAGAGATGTAAAATTGTAAAATTCAAATGAAAAATGAAATAGAGATAAGAAACTAAAATTAAGAAGATTAAAATAGATCAATCCACAAATTCAAGAACCAAACAATCATCTTATCACAATTATCTAAAGATTTAGTTCCAAGTTTGAACAATTAACTAATTCAATTTTCAAGTATACTAGTTTTACGAATTAAATCTCAATATCCTCTTTTCTTTTCTTTGAACAATTACGAATTTTCAACCATAAACCCTAAACCCTAAACCATAAACCCTAAACCCTAAACCCTAAACCCTAAACCATAAACACACACACAAAATTCAGTAATACTTCATGCAAATGGACTTTAAATGATAATAGAGTTAAAATTCAACTTCTAATTTAGGAATTTGAACCTTTTTACATATTTTTCAATTATGAGATGAATAAGAATGATTTATTCCCAATTTTGTCATTTCGGGAATTTAAAGAAAGATGGAGAAAAAATGGCTAAAGGAGAATGGACAAATTGAAGACAAGAAGAAAAGACAAAGTGTAGCATTGAAAACTCACCCAAGGCTCGCTTAAGCGAGTTCAGTCTAGTGAAGTTGGGTGTTTTCTTGTAAAACTAGCTTAAGCAAGTAATATCTTGCTTAAACGAGATGTCACGTAGCCCAAACCCAATTAGGTTAAATAGAAGACGTAAGGCAAAGAGAAAATGGTGACCTAGAGGGGGAACCAAATGAAGAAAACCTTAAAGGAGACAACCATCAAGGAGAAACACCCTGAATATTCTTTTCTTGATTTCCATGCTTGTAATGGTCACTATGAGTGGCTAATTCTTTCATCTGGAATTGAGAGTAATATATTAAAACTCTTATTTTATTGAGATGATATTTATTTATAATATTTAGTTATTGATTGATGATTGGTATTATCATTTTATTCTTAAAGCTTGAAACTTTATTAATGATTTTGATCCTTAAATTTGACTAGAAAGTACTTTTGAGTATCTAACCTAAATGATAATGTTTAACATATTTGAATGGTAGGAATAAATTTGAAATATTAATTGTTTTATAACATTTGTTCGTAATGATAAATTTTTTTTATTAATATGCGAAAAATCGATATTTAGCATACAATCTTAATAATTATACATGCAAGGAATCTTTATATGAATGATTTTTATATGTGCATTAATGTCAATCCAGATGGAATGTTATGTGTTTTTATTCATTAAAACTACATACGAGTGGGAAGGATTAACCACATTCTCAATTTTCTTAATTGAATTATTTTACTCATTTATTTTGTTTTCATTTAATTTTCATGTAAACGTATGTCAATTTTTTTTTTTCAAATCAAATTATTGTTCATATTCTTATACTTCCTGAATAATACAATTAGAAATTTAAATAATTGTTCTTTGTGGGTTTGATATCCGTCCTTAGGGACAAATTATTACTTCTAACTCAGTACACTTATCATAAAAAGGTCAACAAAAGTCTTGATGGAAATGTAGGTTTAAATATGGGCTTTAATTAAGTCCATAAGTCCAATTACAAAAGTGTAAACTAAAATAAGGAAAAGCTAATCCACATGGGTTCTTCAAATATTATGTGTCAACTTCAAAACATCATAACATATAAGAGAAAACTCTAAATCTAGTAAACTATATGTTCATTTTGAAGCCCTAAAAATGTAGAATCCAATGCGACTAGAAACATGAAACAATAGTATCTATAGAGAAATTTATGGCCAAAATAGTGAGTATAGGTCATATAAGCTAAAATACAAAATTAAGGTAAATATGTACAACAAACCAAATTTATTACTAATGAAAGGAAATGAGTTAAGAATTGAAAATAAAACATGAAAAGTGAAATCATTATACAATAAAGCTATTAATGTGTGTACAAAATATATGTCATCATAAATTAACTAAAAGAATGAGAGCTTTACAAACCAAGCTTTAGAAAATATTTTTTACAAACCGTCATTCAAGTGAAACTATCATTTAATTATGTATCATTAGATGATATATTGTGAAAATTTCAAAAGTTTAAAACCACAATTCAAACCTTCCTTGTATTTTTGGCCTATTTTCACAATGGTTATTAGAGCTCAACCTTTAAAGGGTTGAGCATAAGAGCCACAAGAGGAAAATATCAACCAACAGTGGCAGGAATCGAGCAACAACTTATCGTTGAAGGAACATCCCTCACAAGGCCTCCAACCTTCCTTAACAAAGAATTTCCATACTGGAGTGTCAAAGAAAAAATACAACACCTTCAATGTTTTGATATTGCACTTAAATACAACAAGTTGAGAGCTTGAAAAATATGTAGTAGTTGTGTCTAATAGATGTTAATCAGATCATGAATGGATATGCTTTTTCTGATAGATGATATAAGCATTATTTTTTAAGGTATTTTTGTCAGTTGAGCCTTGACAGATGTGCTGCTGGACCATTTCCATGTAACCATTAGACCGTCTAATCATAATGTCTAATATGAGAAATATTAGAATGTCCACTGTGACTAAAAACACAAGATTAATTGATTAGGCTCAAATAAACCCAATTTGATGAATCCTAATTAAAAATGTGGATTTATGCATGATTATAGTCCAATGTATCTATGATTAAAACTTTAAAGTATGAGTAAAATTATGCTCATCAAATACTGTTACACTTATCCGTTTGCACTCTATGAACTCACAACAAATAAAATGAATACATTACAAACAAATGATAACATATATAGTAGATCCTAAGAACGCATAATAGAAAGCATGATATAATTTCAAGAAATCAAAGAATCAAGAGAAATGTGAATGAAGATTACTATATGATGGAGTTCTCCTTGGCTCCTTATAAGTCTTTCGGTTTGGATAAAAAATTGGAGAAGATGTAGCCATCAAAATTGGTTTGGATTGGTGTGATGAACCATGGAGTGTTTGTACGTAAGCAGAATAGAAGCTAAGAAGGGATTTGGCTAACTTCTTGCTAAATCCCTAAGTTAATTCACTATGCAAGTGTTAGCGAGAGAATTAAAGACTTGGAGAGAAAGAACTGGACATATTTTAACATCAATTCAATACTCACAAACAATTCTACAATGTACATGGTGCCTAGGTCTATCTATAGATGGAAAAGTCTTGGAGAGCAAGTTTCTAACCCTTGCTTGCATGAGAGGCTATGGTAGAAACCCTAACTTGTCGCCCAAGCTACCCAAACCCTAGCTTGGAGTGTAAACTATTAATAGGGTTAAGGTTAGGTGTGATCCTTGCTAGGTTTTAGGGTTTGGAAATAAACCCCTTATTTAAGACTAGGCACAAACTCCTAGTCTACTCGACTCATAATACAAAGCTGTAAAAATTGTTCAATCCTGAATACAAGGCTGGAAAATCCTAAACTACATTATACAAGTTCATATAAGGCTTAAGAGAATGAGTTTATGTCTCCCTGCTTCATCTGCTTCATTCCTCTTAGCTTGAGTTGGTGGTGACTTGGATGAACCTCCATCACTATCTTTTAACACATAAGCAGGTAAATAAAAGCAAAGGGTGAATAAAAAAAGACAGAACTTTTACTAGATGTTCTATAACTCCCAAGTGTCTAGATTTGTATTTACACTTAACACTCATGCAGACAAATGCTACCATGTGCTTATCAATACTCTAATATTTATAAGAATTGAAAAACATGCAACCAGGGATCAAGAGATAAGGGTTATAGGAGGATCAAGATAAAGGTGGAAAAAATAAGGAAAAACAAGCTTAGACCATAAAAATAGAGGTAAAGCAGAGAATAAATAAGAAAAAAACAAGTATAAATAGAATTATAATTCAACTCCTTTTTTAATTATTTCAGAACATCACTCTTTTTATTTCTTTTTCACGTAGTAGACAGTCTAACATGTGCATTAGACTATCTAAATTTTTTTTTCTTTTGTTTAATAAATATGTATTCTCTTATACCCCAAACAACTCTATTTGTACTATAAATAAAGATATGTAATTTGTTAAGTTCTAGTAAAGATATATAATATTAGGGAGATTCAATATTAATGAGTCACAAACATTTTATTTAAGAAAGTCAAGACACTACTTTGAACAAAATATCTTTAAGAAAATGGAACAAAATATATTACTTAATAAGATATCAAACTCACAAATCATAAAATGATGTAGAAATTAGAGAATACGAAACATCAATTCACTTGTTAAATAAGAGAATAGGAAACATTTATTTGTTAGTAGGCTTTACACACCTTTCATTTTTGCTCATCACTTTTTAGGTCAGTAAGTGGAACTTGGAAGAAAGCTCCTCTTCAGTTTTTTTTCTTTCACATTATTGTTTTGATTCCAAAGCATTAAGCGATTTTCACTCGACAACTAAGGGCTGGATTGACAATAAAGTCAAGGTTTGGTATTAGTCACTCTTTCATGGACAGAATCAAAACATTAATTTCTCTTTTTTCACTGACCAAATTGTCCTCGCTTCACTACAAACTATATTTTCTACTCCACAAGTCTCTTCCGTTATTTAGTCCCATAAAAAAAAATTCCTAAAATTCATAATATTATGATAAATACATCAGTATTTTTTAAATGATTGTTTCATTAACATATAAGTAGTCATAAGAGATGATGTTTGATTCATTTCCATTATTAAAATGTTTATTTTACATTTTCATATATATAAAATTATTCTTATATAATTTTTTAATTTAAATAAGTTTTAGGTTCCAATATATTATCTATTTTTTGCTTTTGATATTTTTATAAATTAAGTAATAATAAATTATAAAATTTTGATTTAAATTTTTTAAAATAAATCGTATTTTGTCTTAATTATTATATTGTTTCTTTTATTTTATTTAATATTTTTAAATATCTCCAACGCTCTATCAGATTTTTTTTATAGTATAACAATCATAACAAAAGTGACTTAATGCATATAATTTTTTAATACTATAAATTGTGTGACACGTCTAATATTGGTGTAAACCACAACAGAGACTTAAATCAAAATATCTAATTTATTAGGTATTTAAATTGAAGAAACAAATTATTAAATTCTGAAATTATTAAAAATCTAAAACTTTTTAAATCTAATATTTTAAACCATATTATAAGTGATTCAATTTTGAAATTTTCTTCAACACTACAACCATATTCATATTTTCTTCAATTTAATTAACGCCATGAACATTCAAAAGGGTTTTGTAGGTAAAAATCTGTAGGAGGAGGCATTATAATATTGTCGGGTCCGAATCTAATTTGCTATAATTTTATTATCTTTATAGGATAGCAGTCTATTTTTTGTAAGAATTTTTTAACATTTAATATTTCTTTTATTATTATAAAGATTTCTTCAATTTTATTCAATTATTTTCTATTTGATATCTTTTTATCATTATAGGACAATACATTAATATTATAGGACATGCTATCTCTCAAAGTTGACTTCTTTTACAAAAGTGCCTCATAACACAAACCACCAATGTTACGTGTCATTGTAGTAGTAAATGGTTATTATAAATTTAATAGAAGATATTACATTTACTCATCCTCTAGACAATTGGACCAAATTGAAAATATTATATTTCAAATAATGGGATAAAATTTTTAAAAAAATATTAATAATTGTTTCGAGGAAAAAAAACTATTAAACCTATTTTTAATCACATTTACAACCTATCTACTCCGTGACACCGGAACTAATGAATATGAAACTAAACAAAAAGATTTAATACTTGTTTTGAGGAGAAAAAAACTATTAAACTTATTTTTAATCACATTTAAAACCTATTTACTCGGTGACACCGGAACTAATAAATATGCTAATTGTGATGTATATCAAGAACAAATATAGTTATTATTTAATATAGTTAATGTTTAAGTAATTGTTTATAATTAGTCTTGCTACTGTCAAAAGCTTAATATAAAAGGAAGTATTTATTTTATACTTGTTCCTCACCAAAATCTCTTACTAATTTAACTCTTCAATCTTCAATATTAAGATAAAGTTTATTTACAATAATCAAATCAAAGTCAGAACCTAAAACTTGTCTAGTGATATGACGAAAAGATCACTACTTAGGAAGAAGTATTATTTTTAATGAACATTTAGAACAATATACTTTGTGATTATTATTTTGTAATGGAAGTGTCCCAAAGTGAAAATCATTGGCATGTGTTAGAATCGTGGAAGGAGTTATTTGGTCTGTTGATGGAGAGATATTAAAATTTGTGGTGCATTCAGTGAAAGGAGACACAATTAGACGCTTAACCAGACTTGTTTTTGGATTGATCAACCACTAATGACAAACAGTCATGGGAATAGATACCTCCCATGTTCTACTTAGCACTCATTGACATCAGTTTCAATGGGTCCAATAAATTTATTCATTTCAATTACACTGAAAAGAAAAATTTAGGTTCGTTATTTAGATTATTGAATTCGAGTTTTAAAAGTATGATTCAATATCATCAGTTATCGATTTTTGTGTATAAAGTCAACCCAAAAGATTCATATTATTATAGGATTTTTTTTTTCAATTTTTATGGTTTTTTTTTTTTAATTCTATAACTTTTATATTGTATAGTGTTATATATAAACACCATTTTTTTATAACATTCATTGACTTTCTTTCCTTTTTTATGATTTTATTTTTAATTTATTAAATGATTCAATGACTAGATATGAACTAATCCAAATGTGATTGAATAAGCTTAGCTCGGTTTTCATTTTTTTCCAAATAAATTATTAATCCCTTTATTATTTGATTAAGTATATAATTATTTGTTTCATTTTTTCATATTTTATTTTAAAAACTAAGGTATTGCTAAAACTTATTATATTTTTTATTTCAACACTAAACTACTTGTTATTACTTCTGTTTGAAATTAACTCTATATTGAGAATAAACATATAAAAACTTACTTAAAATTACATTAAATTGACTTTTATGTATTGACCTAAAACTTACTTTATTTCATAGTTTTTGAAAAGTTGAATTCGTAGTTAAATTATGTTTACTCTTAAAAAAATAAATATTTATTGCATAATTTTTAGTCTCTTAATTTTAATGTAATATATATTGACATTATTGATTTTTTTTGAATAATTTTGTTAATATGCTAAAAAATAATAATAAGGAGGCTTTCAAATAATTTATTTTAATCTCAAAATAATTTTAGTACGTTAATTTTTTTAATTTTCTAAAATTAAAAATTAAAAATTAAAATATATAAATTTTAATATTTATGTTTTTATTAATACTAAAATTAATTCATTGTTTTAATGTAGTTTTCATGAGGCTTGAATTCTTCTAAAATTATATTAGATGGTGCCTTGAACTTTCTATATACCATTGGAAGGTGTAGACCATCTAACTTGGTAAACGTTCAAGTGTTTAACAACACTTTATTTTTGTTTTGTTAACTAATTAATTTTTTGTTTTTAATTTAATTAATTTTATACTTTTTAATTGTCATACATTTGTGTGTGCACACTTTTATATTTATTTCCTTCTCATTACCTATTTGTTTGATTTCAATATTTTGCTAACAAGTTGATATCGAACCAGTTGATATCGAAGTTTCCATTTGATCACTTATTCTCGCATTGTTTCATGACAAGAACATTACAAGATTGATATTGGTGTTTCTTATTTAATGTTTGTACCCAGGTTTGGAAGTTGTGGTGTGTTTTGTGCAGTTCTCTTTGGCAGGGATGGATTGATGTGTTTGTCTTGGGTTGCGATTGGAAGTTGTTTGTGATTTATGCAGGTTTTTCTGGTTATGTTCTCTTTTCGCATGATCGGTTGGTGTCTTTGCCAATTAGTTTGGTGTAGGTCAGATTGTTGGTAAAGATCTTCTTTAGCTGTTGGATTTTGTGCCTATTTTGAGGGTGTGTTTCACTATTGGGTTGATTTATTTGAGGACTTTGTATCTTGTTTTTTATATGTGATTTTGGGTATTGTTATGTAAGGTCTAGTAGATCTTTAGCTGGTTAGGTGCAAGGAAACTTATTTTTGTTTTTTGTATAAGGGTTGGGGTACCCCCGAAGTACTTCATTTTATTTTATTTATTCTTTGCTGATAAAAAAAACAAGAAGATGATTATCTCATCTAAGGTTAATAAATTTAATGGGAAGAATAATTTTAATCTTTTGATGATCAACATTAATTTATGTCGCGTATTGAGAAGTTCATGTTGGAACAATAAGAAGAAAAGACACATTTAATTATTATTTTTTTCATTATTAGACGAAATTATTTATGAGGTTGCTAAAGAGCATACTTCTTTTGTTTAGATTGTGGGTAAACCTAAAGAAACTTTTCATGAAGGAATCTACCTGCAACAAGTTATTGTTAAAGAGAAGACTCTTTGGATTATCTATATGATACTAGAGGCTTATATTGACAAGCTTAATTATATTCTTATGGAGGTATGAGTCATCAACATCAAAATAGAAAATGAAGATGTTGTAACAATTATGTTATGCATTTTCCCATTGTCCTATTAAAAATTGATGAGTTCTCTAAATGCAGGAAAGAATTGCACCGTGCTTGGAGACAATAAGTTTAGCATCTATACGTGAGAGCTTTACCATAATGAAGAAGCAACCTAGCATATTGATAGCCTTTAAGAAGAAAAAAAAAGTTAATAAACAAAAGAAGAAGAAGATTAGTCCAAAGTACATATGCAGTTATTGCAAGCAACCGAGACATTGTTTGAAAGATTGTTCAAAGAAAGGGAAATAAGAATCAAGTAGTGACCACTATTCAAAGTGACACCTGGTCTGATAGTAACTTGTTGATTTATATTTGACAAAAAATGTGTTTGACTAATGGGTTATAGACATAGGTTGTTCCTTTCACATGTGTCCTTGAAGGGAATAGTTAACACGTTAAAAGACTTTGATAGTGAAAATGTGATGAGTGAAATAATGTTATATGCAAATTGGTATAGGCTTTATTCGAATAAGAATGTATGATAGCATTGTCGGGACTCGAACCCACATTCAATATGTCCCGAAGCTAGAGAAGAACCTTATATCCATTAAAGTCATAGGTGATAAAGGTTTAAATGTTACGTAGAATATGGAGTGATGTAGATTAAGGGTATGAGCGATTTTGTGATGGTGCAAAGAACCAAGGAAGAAATCTTGTATATCTTTTCGGGATAGTATATAAGGGTCCATTACTAGCATCCAAATTGATACTTCTAATAGTTCAACATGGCATATGCATCTTAACCACATGAATGGATGTAGTTTGGATATATTGTCCAAACAGGGTTACTTGGGAACCAAAATATGAAAGCTCTCACTTTTTGTGAGAATTATGTTCTTTGAAAGCAAGCTCTCTCATTTATGATATAAAAAGCAACGTAGACATAGTTTTTAAAAGGGAATTATCACAATGAACACCATATGTTCATGTATACTTTTATACTTTTATGGATTTTCGAGCGTTCCATTGTTGGGAGGCACTAGGTATTTTTCTTTCTAGCATTGATGATTACTCTAGGATTACATGGGTTTTCATAATAGAATAGAAACCAGATGCCTTCAATAAATTTAAGCACTAGATGATCCTAATATTGAAGTAAATCCTAATACTAAATTAGGCTAGTAAGAAGGTGAAGTGTCTAAGGATAGACAACATTATGGAGTTTTGTTGTAAAGAAATTGACAATTTTTGTAAAATGGAGGGCAACACGAAACAACTAAGAGTGTCACACTTCGTAATAAAATGGGGTTGTAGAAAGGATGAACAAAACCTTATCGAATGGAGTAAGATATATGTTGTCATAGTTTGTGCTAGATAGACGTTACTAGATGAAGTGGTTAGCACTGCATTCTTCTTAGTGAAACGTTCTTCGTCCATAACAATTGGTTTCAAGACACTTGTTAAGGTGTGGTCTAGTGATGTGAGTTGATTTTAGATTTATCCATTTTAGATGTGACACTTTACTTAGGATTGAGATTTTATCAATTATATGGTGAGAACCCAAAGAAGATCCCCATTGGACACGAACTTAACCGAGTGGTTAAGTAAGTGTGAAGATTCATTTCTAGAGGGCAAAGGAAAAATACAAGTATATGGTGATTGATGATGATGGACGAAATTTAAATGAACATGGAAGGAAACATAAAAGCATGATAGAAACCGAATTGACAATGGAGGAAAAACAAGAACATAAGAACACAAAGATACATGGAGTAATGGAAAAATGGAAGAGATGGAGGAAGGAAAAGCTTATGAGATGGAAGAGAGTTGGTCACGCCACTTGGAGTGTGGTCTTCCTCCAAGATAATTGAGATGACCGCCACTTGAGAGCTCTCCAATCACTCAAGATGAGACCTAATGCTAAGAGGAAACAAGTCTCACAAACACCTCACACAATTTGTGCAAAGTAACTTTTCTATTCAAATTCAATATGTAAATACATGGAGTAAGATACCCTATTTATAGGAATGAGTGCCTTGGAAAACAAGATGAGCAAGGATAGGATGGTAAATGTGTGAGAAGCTGCCTGTAGGTTTTGACTAAGTCAAAAATGCACCCTAAGCTTAGTGTTTTAGAAACTAGGTCAACTTTCCTTCCTAAAGGGCTAGAAACAAGCTAAAATGATAACTACACTCCCTATTATGCTAAAGGCGCCTTATTCTAGCCTATCTTGCTATTTGGACCCTAAAGTGAGTCCAATTTATTTACAACTTGTTTTATTCTTAAGAAGACTAGCAGAAAGAACATTAGATGCTCTGATCTTTGTCCATTTCTCCCTCTGGTGAGGTCTTCACTTGAAAATGGAGATGACTTCTCATAGTGTGAATGATAATTTGCATCCTTGGTTATCTCCTTGTTGGCTTGGTTTGTATCATCTAGGAAACCTATTGATTACTCATTGTTAAAGGTTTTTGGGTGTTCAATTTACTATCATGTTGGGAAAGGTGAACTTGAACCCCAAGACAATAAGGGAGTATGCGTGGGTTATGAAGGCAAAGTGAAGAGGTTAAAAGTTACGTCATCGTTTGAGAATAGGTGATCCTAGGTAGAGACAATGTTTTTTATGAAGTATTTATGTTATGTGGGAAGAGTCAAGAAGAAGTTGATGGTAGTGGAAAGACTCACAAGAAGTTGGAGTTTTACATTGTTTGACTATCTAGTAGACTTGAACTAGTGGACCATATTGTTTGAAGCAATAACCATTGCCTAATGCTCAAACTTCTACTAAAAGGTCTCAAAGGCAATAACAATAGCCAAAGTGATATTTCTTTGATTATAGCCTAGTTTATGCATTGATGGAAGTGAAAGATATGGAGTCATTTGGACTAGCTACGTTCCATGATGCAATTTCTTGCACTAAAATTGAAAAGTAGGTAGTTTTTATGCATAAGACGTGAAAGTTGGTGAAACCACCTAAAGCTAGAAACATTGTTGGGTTCTAGTGGATCTTCAAGAAGAAGATCATCACAAGCACAACTAATGGTAGACCATTTGGTGAACTGTGTACATCTAAGTCTATCATATTTAAAACTCAATTGATACAGTTAGAAGCAAATAATGGACTACAATGAGATCTTCTTTCTCTTAATTAAGCATGCATTCATTAGAGTCTTAGTTGCTTTAATAACAATACAAGACATGAAATAGTGGACTACAATGAGATCTTCTCTCTCTTAATTAAGCATTCATTCATTAGAGTCTTAGTTGCTTTAATAACAATACAAGACATGAAATTAGAGCAATGAAAAGTGAAGATGACCTTCTCTATATCTAGTTGGAGAATGACATTCTGATGATAAAAATATAAGGTTTTGAGGTGAAAGGAAAGAAAAACCTAGAAGAAACTACTTGTGTCAAAGGAAGTACATCTAGAAGGTTATTAAAGGATTTAGGGTGGAAGATGCTAAGGTTGTGTGAATACTTTTGATAATGTCCATATGTATTTTTGAGTTCAATTATACTAAAAAAGGAGTACACAACTCATTTTCCTTATGTTGAGTGTAGTAGGCAGCTTGATGCATGAATTGGTACACATAAGACTTGACTTAGGACAAATAATCAATTTAATGAGTACATATGTAATTAATCCTAGAAGGAATATTGGCAAGTCGTGAAACTTGTCTTCAAATACCTTAAGAGAATAAAACACATTTGTCTCATGCTGATGAGTGATTTACAATGTGATCTTGTTGGGTTATCTTATAGATTTGAACACTAGATAGTCTGTTACTAGTTACACTTTCATGATTTGCGGGTCTATGATTTGTTTGAAAGCCACTCTACACCCTATAGTAGCTCTATCAACCAATGAAAGAGAGCATTTAGTGTTAGTGGAAGAAAATAAGGAGGATATTTGGTTGAAGACTTTGATGAATGACCTCAAGTTTTTATAGTAAAAAGTTGTAATCTTTTATAATTGTTTAAGTGTGATTTTTTTTGGAAAAAGATCATGTTAAGCATGAATGGACCAAACACATCACTTCATTTACATTAAGGGTTTAGGGTTAAAGACTGGGGCCCTAGACCTTTTAAAACAATATATGCTTGGCTGCTGGAATCTGGATTCAAAGATTTAGTAAAGAGTAAGTGGAACAATTATGAGGTGCAGGGAAACAGAATGTCCAGGTTAAAAGACAAATTGAAGCTGTTGAAGGGCGATCTTAAGGAGTGGAATAGGTGTGTCTTCGGAAACCTTGAGGAGAGTAAGCATAGGATAATAATGGAGATTGAGAAGCTTGATGTAAGGGATGCTGAATGTGACTTACTAGAGGATGAAAATTTGAGAAGATTAGAGCTAATCAGTCAACGGAAAGTGGTAGAGAAAAAACTGGAATCTTTACATAGGCAGAAAGCTAGATCTACTTGGCTAAAGCATGGGGACTCTAATTCCAAATTCTACCATTCTATGATTAGGTGGAGGAAATTAAGGAATGAAGTTAAAGGTGTTGAAATAGACAATCAGTGGTGCGAAGAACCAAAATCTGTTCGTAAGGAAGCTAAGAGAGTGTTTCAACAAAGGTTCATGGCCACTATTGATCATGGTGTTAGGCTTGGTCACGTGGACTTCAAATATCTTCCAGAGGCGATGAGTTTGAAAATGGTAGGCGCGATCTCTGAGGAGGAAGTAAAGGCTGCAGTTTGGATGTGTGAGGGATCTAAAAGCCCGGGCCCAGATGGCTTTAATTTTAGCTTCATCAAGAGTAATTGGGAGACCTTAAAGGAGGAAATCATGGAAGCTGTATACGCTTTTGAAGAATCTGGGAGCTTTCCGAAGGGATGCAATGCATCATTTATTGCTCTTATCCCCCAAAGTGAAAGATCCTGTTAAGATCGATCACTTCAGACCGATATCTCTAGTGGGAGCCTTGTATAAAATCATTTCCAAGGTCTTGTCGTGTCGTATGAAGGTTGTCATGCATTTGGTTATAGACAATGTTCAGTCAGCTTTCATGGAAGATAGAGGTATGTTAGACAGTGTATTGATGGCCAATGAGGTAATCGAAGAGGTTCGGAGAAGTCGAAAAAGCGGGGTGTGCTTGAAGGTTGACTTTGAAAAGGCGTAGGACTCAGTTAGGTGGAATTTCCTGTTGGATATGCTCCAGAGGATGGGGTTCCATAGAAAATGGATAAAGTGGGTGAAAGGCTGCTTGGAGACGGCTACAGTGTCTGTTTTGGTTAATGGTAGCCCAACGGAGGAGTTCAAACCTACGAGGGGTTTGAGGCAAGGTGACCCTTTGGCGCCGTTTCTCTTTCTCATTGTTGCAGAAGGGTTGGCCGGTTTAGTTCGTAAAGCAGTGAAGGTGGATCTGTTAAGCGGTATTAAAGTAGGGAGAGCTGAAGTTGATTGTTGTCTGCTACAATTTGCAGATGACACCCTGTTCATGTGTGAAGATTCCTTTTCCAATGTGTTTACAATTAAGGTGATTCTTAGAGTCTTTGAACTCGCTTCTGGACTAAAAGTTAATTTCTATAAATCAAAGTTGGCAGGTCTACAGGTAGAGAAGAATACTCTTGAGTTATATGCGAAAACTCTTAACTGCGATGTCATGCACATACCTTTTATTTACCTGGGGATGCAAGTAGGTGCTAATCCAAGGAGAAAAAAGTTTTGGGAACCAGTCGTGGAAAAGGTTAAAGCTAGGCTTAGTACTTGGAAGGGGAAATGCTTATCGTTTGCAGGTAGACTATGTTTGATTAAGTCGGTTTTAACATCCATACCATTGTTCTACCTCTCCTTTTATAAAGCCCCGACATCAATCTGTGATAAAATATCCAGTCTTCAAAGGAGTTTTCTTTGGGCATGGGGAAAAGATGGCAAACATATTTCCTGGGTCAGTTGGGAAAAGGTATGTAAATCACAGGAGGAAGGGGGATTGGGGGTCAAGAATATTAGAAAGTTTAACCGAGCTTTGCTTGCAAAATGGAAATGGAGATTGATGAGTGAGGAAAACGGGAAATGGAAACAGATCTTGTTATCCAAATATGGTAGTGGTGTTGGAACTAACCAAGGTTCTGGTAGCCAAAATTCATGGTGGTGGAGTGATCTTGGTAAGGTATGCGATGAAGGAGAAGGTGAGGGTTGGTTCCATAATCATGTTGCTTGGAAAGTGGGAAATGGGGACAAAATTAGGTTTTGGGATGATGCCTGGGTGGACAACAACAAGCTTAAATTTCAGTTTCCTAGGTTGTATTCCATATCTCTAGATAAAGGAAAGTTGGTGGGTGAGTTAGGCCGTTGGGAGGAATTAGGGTGGTCTTGGCGGTTAAGGTGGAGAAGGGCTAGATTCGAGTGGGAAAAATCTATGGAGGCAGATTTGATGAACCTCATCACAGGGAAAATTGCGAATAAAGAGTCCGAGGACTCTATTGTGTGGAGTGGGGATACCGAAGGAATTTTTTCTGTGAAATCTGCATATTTGACTTTGTGTAACTCTCCTAATGGTGTTTTGCATAATGTGTACTCGTTGTTGTGGCAAGCTAAAGCGAAGAGAAAAGAAGTGTGCACGGCATGGAGGGCTCTTCTTGGTAGGCTACCAACATATGATAACCTCATTAGGAGAGGGCTGGTTGTTAACTCTTCCTTGTGCGTGCTATGTAAAGCAGCTGAAGAATCAACCCAACATATTTTTATAAATTGTATTTTTGCACAACGGGTTTGGTCTCTTTGTTTCAGGTGGATTGGTATTCTGTTTGTGCAACATAAGGAAATCTTAAATCACTTTGACAGCTTCCATTTAACTCATCTCAGTATCAAGCAAAATCAAGTATGGAAAGGTTTACGGATTGTTATTATTCAGAGCATATGGGATCAGATGAACTTGATTGTGTTTAAACAAGGGATACCCGATGCTGAAGAAACTTTACATTTAGCACAACTGTCCACATGGCTCTGTTTGAAGTATGGGGTGGGTTCCACTAGTTGTTCTTTCTCGGATTG
>Ga0123342_1001918_pt1 | contig 34870 bp, 25 predicted proteins | sample Turbeawhitnodule_FD_89960 | JGI IMG/M metagenome (GOLD analysis project Ga0123342, IMG submission 89960) | Root nodule microbial communities of legume samples collected from Mexico - Turtle bean Mexico white nodule | ecosystem: Host-associated > Plants > Roots > Nodule | place: Mexico: Nepantla... | reverse complement strand
AACTCTGTTTTCTTCTCTGGTGTGTTGCTGAACATCTATACTAGGTATGGATCTGTAAAAGGGTTGGGACACCCCTTAAGTGTCCCCTCTTATTTTATTAATTCATTGCTGTTCAAAAAAAAAAACACATCTCGATCAATTATCACATTTTTCATCTTTAAGTTGTAGAGCAATGCTCTTTGACATAGAACTATAATTAATAAATATGCATCTTTGACTTGATTCTTTTAGTTTATTCTCTTCTATTTTGAAATTTGAGCATAACAAACACATCGAAAACTTTTAAGATGGTTCATAGAAGATTTTCCTTCAATTCATGTTTTCAATGGTGTCATGTTCCATACTACTTTTGTTGAACATCTATTCAACAAGTAGCTATTGCATTAACCGTCTTTGACCAAAACATTTTGGACATTCTCACTACAAGAAAAATTAGTTTTAGTAATATAAATATTCATCACTAAATATTATAAATATGTCACTATTAATATCTTGTGATATTTTTTTAGTTTTGTCACTATTATAAACAATATTAGTGACAAGGAAAAAAGATAGTCACAAATAATATATAGTGACAAATTTTATATTTATCACTAATCTTTTGTCACAAAAACTTATATTTGTTGTAGTGTCCTTTATGAAACAACACATATTTTTCCATTTTCCTTATAGATTCCTTCTTCCTCTCAAATACTCCATTTTGTTGAATTGTATAACCAACTCTCAATTGTCTTTCTACTCCTCCATCTTTCCAAAATTTTATGAGTTCATTAGAGACATACTCCTTTCTCCGATCACTTCTTGATAATCTTTGTTTCTCAAAAATTGCTTTAAACCTTTTAATTACATCAAACACTTCATAGTTTTTTCTTATAAAATAAACTCACATCATACGAGTCAAGTTATCACTAAATAAAATAAAGTACCTATTATGACAATGAGAAAGAGTATTCATTGGATCACATATATCTGTCTGCACCAATTCCAACACTTCTTTGACTCTCCTTGCTCCTTCATATGAGAATGCTTGTTGATGATGTTGTCAAAGATGCATCCACACACTTTTCTCTCTCTCAATCATTAGTAGCTCAAATACCATATTGTTTTGAGAAAGCAACATAAGACTATTGCAATTTAAGTGCCCTAGTCTTTTGTGCCATAGATCAGAGTAATTTTCTTTTTCTCTTGCCATCAAATTGAGAGGGTGGAAAACTTCTATTATATATAATTTTCACCACAACAACAATTTTTTCTTTTAAATAAAAAATTATATGCACTCTCAATTCTCAAATCGAAGAGAATATTATGCTCCAAAAGTTGTTCAATACTTAATACATTCATCTAATTGTGGAAAGTAAAGAGTATCATGAATCACCTTTACTCTTTGCTTTGTTGTACCTCTGATGTTGTCTTTGTCTTCTACTTCAACATACTCTCCATTGTCTAATTTAACTTTTGAGGCAAATGAAGAATCCATGTTAACATAAGCTTCTTTATCTCCAATCATATTGTTGCAACTGCTTCCCAAACACCACACATTCTTATTAACATGTCCAAACCTTCCACAATTATAACATTTTGGATTGCTTTTACAATTTCATGATTGTGCTTCATACAAATGTCACACTATTTTTTTTAATTATCCATTATCTTTTCTTTCACCATCGTAACATCCTCCTCTTTCGCGTGAATTTCTTCCTCTTCCTTTGCCAAATTTATCACCTCTGGAAGAATCACTGATATTTGTTGATTCATCTTCTTGAGATGATATTATGAGTTTAGATTAAAACATGCTTTTGATTAATTTTTCAACACAACATAACAATCTCTGGTCATAGAATCTAAGTGATCCTATCAACCCTTGAATATTCATGATTGACAAGTCCTTAATCTCTTCTATAAGAACCAAAATAATAAGAATTTTATCCACAATTTTTTTACCATCAATTGTATTTTCATTGTATTTTCATGAGACTTCATTTCATTCATCAATTCAGACAATATATCTATTGAAACATTCATTCAAACTTTATTTTTCTTTCATTTTTTTCATTCTCAAAATCTTTCTTAAAGATTAAAGTTTGACCGTTCTCACCTTTGAATCTCCTTCAAACTTTTGTTGAAGAATATCTTAATGTTTTCTTGATTGTTTTTGCTCTCTGATCTTTTGAAAATATTACTAGTTAGACTCCTCTTTGAATCATCCCAATAACTTCCACATAGGTGATTTTTTTTTTCTTTTTGTCGGTGTGTTGTGCAGCTGTAGTGGCTTTATCATTACACTATTTTTATGAACTCTACGACATCTAAAGATGTAAACAAAGTTTCCATTTTTATAGTCCAAAAATCATAATTTCTCCTTCAAATAAAGAAACTTACATTGCTATAAATTGTGTTATTAGTTGTAGGAGTATAGGTGATCATCACTTTTAATTTGTTGTTGTTGCAAGGATCTATAACTAATTGTGGAAGGATTTACAACTCTAATACCACTTTTCGGTGATATTCTAGAGGTTCAATATTTTGTAGTATAAAATTTAGAAAAAAATAATAATTTTGGAGATTGAATTTACCTCTTTCCTCTAATTTTTCTTTCTTTTGGCTTCGGATAACACCGTATTATAACAACATGTAGACACTATTATAGCAATTAGAAAGTGTTTTCAACTATTTTCCCCAAAATTTGTATAGCATTTTAAAAAACTCTAATCAAAATGTTGGAAATTTTGCTGCTAAAAAAATAGTCCTTAATTTGAGAATGAATGAGAATTATAAAAACATATAATGTATCGTTAAATACCTCTAGACAAGTGGAAAAATTAAATGTTCCTATATATGTTAGATCTCATTATGATGATTAACATGATTTTTTTTTATGAATTTAAACTTTAAATTTTAATTTATTTTATTTAATAAAATTTGAATTACACAATTGAATTTTTATAAATTTTACTAATTTTTAATTTAGTGTCTGTAAAATATTTTTCTTTGTTTTTAGTCTCTAATATTTATTTTAAATATATAAAACAATTATTTTGTAATTTTAAGAATTGTTTTAATGTGCTACATACTGTTATAATATTAAAACACTAATATGCATAACTTTGAATAAATTTTCTCAACACATAATTAATTAGTATCATATAATATTAAGAATAAAGATGACAATTTCAATTTTACAAGGATAAAAACAGAAAATATTTTACAAAAATAAAGTTAAACTCTCAGAAATAAAAAATATATTTAAGTCCTAAACTGCAGCCGTGAGTTTTAGTTGGGCCAAACCATGAAATGGATCAATTGCTCATCCTGAATGAACTTGATTTGACTTGTTCTCTACTTCCTATATATAGAAGAAAAATAAAATAGGAGATGGCGTGGGAATATCCTATTATATATGTGATCAAATATTCAAAAGAAACAGTGTCCCATTTTTGAAACATTTAATCATAATCTGGTCTGTTGAAAAATGGAAGTAATAGCCTGACACTTTGGCAAGCATGTTAAACATTTGTCAAAATGCCTTTGGCCTAACTGATCATTATGACATATCCTTTGGTGCATGAAATGAACAGTGACATGATACTGGTGGGGTGTGTACCATGTTTTGACTCAAGTAGGTATCTGAGGTCGCCATTCAAATTGTGGGAAAGAAGAGAAAAAAAAGAGAAACAAGGAGGGACCTCCACGTGATACAAAAGGTTGCCACATATTTTAAGCATGCCCAGTTATGGATTGCAGTAATTGGCCTTCTGAAACATGAAAAGAAGATTCATTATTCTTTCAGCGATCCACATCTTATAGCTCTTAAAAGTCGATTACAACACTTCTCAAATTGAAATCTTTCAGAAAGAATCCAAACATGGTCCTATATAGATCCTTCATTGACATTCACAATTCACAACATATTGTGAGTAATCAAGCAGTACTATGCCGTGATATCTTCTGTAATTTAGCAATGTATCTTGGGAAAACCTTCTGCTTAGACTCAAGAGGTATATCTTACCGATTTAACATACTTTAATTTAATCATCATAGATACATAACAATTGATATATACTACATATTGGCAGAAATTATAGGACCATTAGGTCTTACTACAGGTATGTAGTAATTGGGGTTTAATCATCTAAGATGAATATTTTAAAAATAGGTTTTGTTATATGTACATAGTGATTAGGGTTCACAATTAAGAAATGTAAGATAAATATTTTAAAAATAAGAGCATTTATACAAACACAATCTAATACATATATGAATTTAGATTTTCAAAACAATATATGTTCACTGTTGTACTAATATATTAGTAGATAAATAAAAAGTTGAAATTTTATTAAAAAAATTTACTAATACACTTGTTGTAAATACAATCTGACATTTTTTAACATGATTTTAATAAAATTTATATTATTTTATTAATGTTTTTAATATATATATAGAGAGAGAGAGAATTTGACAGTTTTTAACATGATTTTAGTAAAAAAATTATTAAAGTTCTTCATATATTGGTTAACATATATGAAAAAGGAAAGATGGAAATGAAAACAAATGCTACGATGAGAACTCTTATTTGTGAGATTAAAAAATCACTCTTTAATTCTAGTATTGTATAAAAGTAACTAAAAATTGGTGACAAATAAATTGGAGATCCTAGTGCGCATAATGTTGTCGGTCGATCCTTAAAGACTTGACAATTTTGTCTAATTAATGATATTGTCAATACACCTTTAAAAGACTTGACCGATCAACCTAATTTCCGACACTGTCACTCGATCCTTAAAAGTTTGGCTGTTGAGCCTAAATTCCTGGCACTGTCAGTCAACCTTTAAAAGGCTTGACTGATCGACTTAATTCTTAGCATTGTCAGTCAACCCTTAAAGGCTTGACACTTTGGCCTAATTCTTGATACTGTCATTCAACCTTTAAAAGATTGATCGTTCAACCTAAATTCCTAACATTGCCAACCAATTTAAAAGGCTTGACCTTTTAGCCTAATTATTAGCATTGCAAGTTGACTTTAAAAGACTTAATTGATCGTCATAATTTTTAGCATTGCTAGTTTACATGAAAAAGACTTCGACCTAATTCTTAACTACTAATTGACATAAAAAAGGCTTCGACTTAATTATACTGTCAATTGACACAAAAAAAGGTTTCAACCTAATTCCTAACACTGGCAGCTAACATAAAAAAGCTTCAGCCTAATTTCTAGCACTCTGAGTTGATATAAAAAAGGTTTTGGCCTAATTCCTGACACTTCAAGTTGACACAAAAAAGATTTTGATCTAATTCATGGCACTGTCAATTGATACAAGAAAGGATTCGACCTAAATCCTGACACTATCATATTAATAGGTTGATCGATCTACCTCAACCATTAAAAAATTGAATAAGTAGAGCATCATAATTTGTTTTTAGCATTCTCTCAATGAATATAGGATTTTAAGCCTTAAACTCAACTTATGAAAATGAGCAATCTAATATTTTTATGCACAACCATAAATCGATTAAGCATAACTTAATTTAGTTCAAGATTTTCGTTGAAAAACCACTTCGCCTACTCGACTTGAGGTTGGGGGCTATGTACCATCTTGATAGGGAGGGTCGAACATAAGTAATCGACCATAAAGGGTATCACTCGTATGCTTTGTGTGGATTAAGGAATGAATTTGAGGAGTTGATTTGAGATTATTTGAAGGGAAAGTGTGAAGAAAGTGAGGTTTTTTGGATTAAGGTAAATACAGTAGAAAGTGTAGGGAAAATTTATACAAGTTTGTGAGTGATGTGATGAGTGTGATTGAAATTATATTTTTTTAATTGATAAAATTGTAAGTTTACAAATTTGCCCTTATATTTAAAAATTGTTAAAAAAATAATTTGATTGATTGATTTATAAATTATAATTATTTTTAATTAAAATATTTATAATTATAAATATTTGATTAAAACTTATTTTTATATTAAATAAAATTATTATTTTTATCTTTACTTTTTTATAAAAAATAATTATTTTATAAATTTATTTTTTTATTATTAAAAAATATATTTATTATTATTATTTATATTTATAATTTATTATATACAATATGATTAATTATGTTATTTTATAATAATAATTTTTTTTTTATAATTTTGATTATATTTTTAAAATTTAAATTGTAATTTTATTTTAATAAAATAATAATAATTTGAGTTTAAAATAAAAAATAAGAAAGTAAATTATAACTAATTAATTAATTAATTAAATATATATATATATATATATATATATAACTTTATTCGCAACTCTTTGAAGAAAGTTTTGAATGTAATTTTTTTTTCAATTTTTGTGTTTTTTTGATAATTTATTGCTTTGTCTTTCGTATTTTTTTTTTCCATAGGAAAAGTTAGTTTTTATTCACTTAAAAACAAACGGGATTGTAAGATGATTTTTAGTTATTGATTTTGAGAATATCAATGTTCATGAGATTGATCTCTCAAACCTCCTATGACTGGTAGGGTAATCTCTAGTTATCGATTTTGAGAAAATCAATATTTAGGAGATTGACTTCAAGTTCTTCAAATGCATTTTGAAGAGTGATTTTCAACGAAAATTAAGAGAGTTGACGTACAACAATTTTTTTAATATCTTTTTAATATCTCATATATTGTGTGAAGTCTTCTCTCTTATAAAAAAAACAATAACTTTATAAAAAAAAGCTCATCAGATTTTTGAACTGATTAGCAAAATATATTAATTTTTTAAACATACTATAACCTAGAAGACTCTTTTAAGTATAACCATATCTAATAACTAACTGTAGGTGTTGAAACTCCAATTGACGAAAAGAAAAATATCAATCTAAATAGCTTTGGTTTATGATTCAATTGGATTAATTTTTTATTGAACCTAAAAGTTCGATTTGTGATTGGTATTTATAAAATTCAAAAGCACGCCGCAAAGCTATTGATATAAAGTTATCTACACTTTTCTTTATTCTTTTTCAATCAATTTGATAGTGTCATTTAATGTGATTAGAAAGAACTAGCAAATACAACATCATTTACTATATCAAAAGCCAAGATAAAATTACAAAGATAATTAAATTGGAACTTCGGACAATGCTAGTAGAACTTTTCAATAAAGAGTAGAAAATTTATTATTTAAATAAATTCTTATTATTTTCATTTTATAATTTTCCTTATAATACTATCATAGTTGTGAGTATAATTTTGTAACAAAAAATATTAGAATTGGTAAATAATAATAATAATACTAATAAATTGGTAAAAAATTCAAAATAAATAAAAAGTTGATTTATATTAAATATTATAATTAAATGACATTGTATAAATGTATAAATATTGTAAATTTTATTTTATGAGTCAATTTTAAAAAATTGAATTAGATAAAATTTATTTTTTTTATTATGATATCAAAGTTATTTATCGAATAAATTTTTTTTATAATAGATTTAATATAACTAAAAATAATAATATTTTATTAATATATGAAAACAAAAATTTTATAAGATTGAAGTTATCATTTTTATATTCTAACCTATTATTAAAATGATATAACAAATATAAGGTATTAATGTAAGCAAGAGTTACATAAAAGTGTTATTATTATTCTTTGTTTTTATATTTGTTTGGAGAATTATAAATGGCGATGGTGGAGCTCATGATTGATTGAAGAAAGGACATCACATGATCTCTGATGAAATCTGAGCCTTAGCTTCAAAGGCATGTATATGATACTCATAAAGTTCAGCAGCCATAGGCACATTATTACATGAAGGAGAAACTCAATAAATTCTTAAACAACAATATCAATTATTTTCACTTGCGGGTCTATATATCCACAAAAAGGAAAAACCAGATATATAGGACCTATACTATATTTTTCCATTATATGAAAATATAAATGGAAAAATGTTTTTTTATAAAAAAAATTATAATAAATTAGAAAAGTTAAAAATAGTATATTTGAGTCTCTCTAAAACTTTTTAAACTTAACAAGTCCGCTGATGCGTCTATTTTAAAAAATACAATAATATAATAATATATTACATTTTTACGATGGACATTATTAAATTGAAAAAACGTATTCGTCTATTTTAATGAAAATTTTAAAATAGAAAAAATGTACTATATTTGTATCTGTCAATAAAATAGAGTGTGTATTAAACGCAAAAGAAAAAAAAAAATGATTCAACACTTTAATCTCTAAAATGACAGTATTGCAAAAGATGTTTTTTTTTATAAAAATGCTTTTTCTAGCAGCTAATAAAGTTTAAGGTGTTTTTGACAAAAAAAAGAGTATATTATCATGTAGAATTTTTAAAAATAATCAAATTTATTAGTCAAATAAACTTGTCTTACAAAAAAAATTATTAAATAAAAAATAATTTTAAAGAATAAAAATAACTAATCACTATATTAATTAAATTAAATATTATTTTAAAAAAATATTATTGATATTTAAAATAGTTTCTATTATTAATAAAATTTATAAACTTATCAATTTTAGAAATTAATTTATGTATCTCGAAAGCTTCATTAACAAATTCGTCAAATAATTCAACACTTTTATTTCATTTTTACTTTTAAATTTTAATTTGAAAATTTAGATAAACATCTACATTTTTAAACAATGTATCATTATAGATAATATAAATTAATTTCTCTAAATATGAATATTAATGTTATTTACAATATAATTTTTAAAATGTTATAAATTATTTTAAAACTAATAAAGAGATGAATAAATATGTGAGTGAAAAAGGGAAATTTATTGTAAAAAGTACATGATTGGTTTCAATAAAAGTTATACATGGTGATAAATAAGAAAAACAATACATATATTTTACAGTTTGAAAAAGTTGGATGGCATAAGATGGTATACCAGTTGTCATAAGATACATTATGAAACAAGGAGCATTTCAAGTAAAGTTGAAAATTGTTTTCTATGATATTAAAGTGTAGAAGAGAGTAGAGTATTATTCATATATATGCGTCCTTATCAAAAGACCACATTTCAAAGAAGTATAACGTGATTTGTTGGACCAGAGATGAAAGCATAGTGCATGTTAAGAACAAAACATGAATACCTTCAACACATAATTATTTTGTTTAAAATAATGAATGAGGTGAAAACATGACTTATGTTATCAATTGATTTATTACATTTCAAGTGAATATAAATGTTACATTATAAACCTTAAAGTTAACTTCTTAAACATAAAATCAATTTAAATAACTAAAGTTTTTTTATTTAAAAAAGTTTCAAACATTACTCCCATGTTATTATAGTTTATTTTTTACATTTATAAATTGACACTTTTTTTAACCTAATTATAAGTTAAAAAGAAATTACCAGACTTGTTAACTTCAGTTCTATTGACTTTAAAATCAAATTTGTTAATTTTTTTTACATATTCAAATTTCATTATCAAACTATAACATGTGATGAAAATATTCAATAAGAGCCACTACTACTTTATATTCATTATCAAATAGACGAACTAGTTCATAATAAATAAATAAAATATTAATTCTATAAAAATAATAATTATTTATATAGACAATAAGAATCCTACCCTATAATATTTAACTTCTTTTAATGTAAAATTACTTTTTACTTTACCAATTTTCTTAAAAAATTACATCTTTATACAAAATTTAAATACAATATTTCTAAAATAAAAAAATAAAACAAAATTAGAAAAAAAGTTAAACTTTAAGAAACAAATTAAAAATCTGAAATGTACTTGTAACCACAACTTTTACTTAAATATTTTAAAAAAATTAAAAAAAAAATTAAACCATGCCTCTAAACATAATTTCTATTTTTTTAAGATTACTTAATTGGGTAACTTGTATTTGAAAGTGTAACTTTACCAAATTGTACTTTCAAGTATAATTTAAGTAATCTTAAAAAAAAAAACTCATTTAAGGAAATTGAACAAATAATTGCATCATTTTGTCTCTAAGGCTCACACATTCAAAAGGTCACATTAAGCCGTCTATTCCAAAAACCCAAAAGCTTCTAGTAAAATGATTCCTTTTTTATTTATTCTTTTTTATTGTTCGTTGTTTTCTTTTTTTTTAGTTAATAAAATTCATTTTTTTAGCATTTGGCGCATGCAGCTGCTCTTTCATTCATTTTTGGAATCATAATTTAACTTAAGCTTAAATTAATTATAGTATTTTTTTTCCGTTAGCATAATACAGGTTTTTAAATAAACATGTGGCTAAGACTAAGGGATTTTACAGGTTAAATATGTAGTTTGTTTATTTTGTATCTTCAAACCTTTTTATCAATAAAAAATATAAAAATATAAAACTATATAACTTTGTTATTATAATTTATAAAAAAATATTATACATTTAAATTCCTACAGAAACAATCTTAAAAGAATCAGATTAAACAGAACAGAAGTTATATAAGTTTAGTTTCACTTAAATCAATAACATATTAATACTAAATAAGTGATATGACATGTAATGAATATAATAAAATTAATTAAAAATATTAGTGTCTTATGAGAAAAAATTTGTTGAGAGTACATTAAAAAACATATACTTAACACTACTTATAATAATATTTTTAAATTAAAAAATAAAATAAAATATTAATTTATTAAAGTGTAAAATATGTTTTTATTGTTAAAAATGTTAATATATCAGTACACATATCTTATTTATAAGTTCTTATTAACCCTAATTTCTAATAGATTTGGGTATTGTAATGCTACAGATGTCACCGCACGCAACATTCTAAAATAGATCATTACAGATTTTTCTCTTCTTAAAAATGTTTAAGAAAAAATTTCATTCATGAATTTTTTGACGTGGTTTATGTAAGACTATGTATTTTACGAAGTAGGTGTTTCACTTTGTAACGAGGAGAGATTAACAAGAAATAAAAAAAGATTTAAATTTTATTACCAAAAGTGTATTAGGATAATTTAGAATGGAGAAAAGATAATTTTTGTGAGGATGAGACTTGTTCTATTGAATGTTTACAAAAAGAAAAGAAAAGAGAGGTATGTGTGGAAAGAATTCTCCTATACTCAAATTTGTGAGAGAAGATATCTTCTTAAATTTTAAAAAATATTAAATAATTATTACAAGATATAAATAAATTATGTAGTAAGTAAAGTGTAACCATACTAAGTATCTAATTATAATAGTAAAGTGGGCTTATACTTAAATAGAATTTAAATATTTAGGAAAAAGGAAAAGTGAGGGTAAGGGCATAAGAAAACATTAGGTAATAATTTGAAGCATTCCCCACTTTCACGTGAGTGGAATAGGACTTGAAATCCAGCTGCTCCCCACTAGTGTCAAGTGAAGAAGCAAAGAAACAGAAAACGGAATCAGAAAGAATCGGAGAGAATGCATGGTGCAAGCAGAAGGCCAACGGCGGCAGTCCTCCCTCTGCTGCTACTGATAATCAGGCTGGCCTCTTGCGGTGGCCCACCGGTGTCCTCCGACGCGGTGTGGTTGCTGTCGTTTAAACGGGAAGCCGACGAAGACAACAGGCTCCTCTACGCGCTGAACGAGCCCTACGACTACTGCGAGTGGGAGGGGGTGAAGTGCGCACAAGGGAGAGTAGTCCGGTTCGTGGTCCAGTCCATGGGCCTGCGCGGCCCATTCCCTCCGGACACCTTGACGAAACTAGACCAGCTCCGCGTGTTGAGCCTCCGCAACAACTCCCTCTTTGGGCCCATCCCCGATCTCTCTCCTCTTACCAACCTCAAGTCTCTCTTCCTCGACCACAACAACTTCTCCGGTTCCTTCCCTCCCTCTCTCATCCTCCTCCATCGCATCCTCACTCTCTCACTCTCCAACAACAATCTCTCCGGTTCGATCCCGCTTCGGCTCAATGTCCTCGACCGTCTCATTGCCCTCCGCCTCGACTCCAACAACTTCTCCGGCACCCTCCCTCCTCTCAACCAAACTGCGCTCAGACTCTTCAACGTTTCCAACAACAACCTCACTGGTCCTATTCCCGTCACTCCCACCCTCTCTAAACTCAACGCCGCTTCCTTTTCTGGAAACCCTGGCCTCTGCGGGGAGATTGTTCACAGAGACTGTGGCTCAGGCTCCCGCTTCTTCGGCCCCGCCACGTCCTCCTCCACGGCGCCGTTGAGCCAGAGCGAACAGTCTCAGGGTATTTTGGTTGTGCCTGCTTCCACCAAAACAAAGCATCATCAAAAGACCGGGCTGGTGGTTGTAGGTATTGTTGTGGCGGTTGTTCTTGTGAGTGTTTTTGTTGTGTCCGTGGTTTCGCTGGTGAGAAGGAGACAGATGGCGGCGGGGAAAGCGGCGGTTGTGGAGGGGGATGAGGTGGAGGAGGGTGTGGAGGAGGAGAGGGAGGTGAAGGTGAGGAGGATGGAGGAGGCGCACAGGAGTGGGAAGCTGGTTTTTTGCTGCGGGGAGATGCAGCAGTATACGCTGGAGATGCTGATGCGGGCTTCCGCGGAGTTGCTGGGGAGGGGGAGCGTGGGGACGACGTACAAGGCGGTGCTGGATTCGCGGTTGATTGTGACGGTGAAGAGGTTGGACGGGGGGAAGAGTGGGGGAAGTGATGGGGTAGTGTTTGAGCGCCACATGGAGGCCGTGGGGAGGCTTCGCCACCCCAATTTGGTGCCTTTGAGGGCTTATTTTCAGGCCAAGGGAGAGAGGCTAGTCATATATGATTATCAGCCCAATGGCAGCCTCTTCAACCTCGTTCACGGTAGTCACTTTCCATTTATTAACATCAATTATGAATTCAACTGCACTATTTAGTCGTCCCTAATTGTATAAACTTTTCCTTTAAGTAAAAAAAGTGTGAAATGAACCAAATTTCTTTCCATAACTTCATGTCATTCATGAGTTGATTTTAATTTTCACAACAAGTTTAATTTTTTTTTATCTTTTTCACATATTCCGAATGCTCTGTTCTTCACTTATATTGTTCTTGACGGTCACATTTCACTTTTATGTTTTCTGCACTGTGATTAAGGTTTTGAACTCTTGTTACTGTTTCATCATATTTCTGGAAATTATAGATTAGTGCGACTATGCAACAACAGTTGCATCTTCCGTACAAAAGAATCTGAAAACATTGCCTTTGCAGTCAGTCGAAATGGCAATGATGTGCCATTTTCAAAACCTTCATTCTAATGTCAAATTGGGTTTTGGAGTTGAAGTTTCAAACAAGAATGAGGATAAATGCGGTCGTATGGTGCGTCGATTAGAGTTTGATTTGATGGATGATGTGTTTTTCTGCTATTGGTTGTTGTATGTGGAATGGTACGATGTGTCAGATAGGTCATTGTATTGTGTGTTGCCTTTTTTATTGTTTTTTCACTCGAGTTTTCTTACGAGCACTGGCTTTCGGGGTTTGGTGGTACCCTATGTCGACAGTCACGGGGCTGGGTTTGGACTTTTATTTTTGGTTGGGTTGTGTGATATTTTTGGACTATTTTCATGCCAGGTTGACTGTCGTTCTTCATACGGTTGACCTTTTCTTGAGCCAAAGGCATTTTTATTTCAAAATTTCCAATTTTTATAGCTATTCGTTGCGAGAAGTCTTGAAGTAGCCTATTGCTGGGGGACCAATCCATTTAAGTTTGATCCATTATTTCTTAACTAAGATAAGTGTTGCATGTGCAGGGTCAAGATCAGCGAGGGCGAAGCCTTTGCATTGGACTTCATGCTTGAAAATAGCCGAAGATGTGGCACAAGGACTTGCTTATATACATCAAGTTTCAACTCTAATTCATGGCAACCTCAAATCTTCTAACGTCCTTCTTGGGACGGACTTTGAAGCCTGTATTACGGACTATTGTTTGTCCTTCTTTGCAGATTCTTCGTTCACTGTAGATCCCGATTCTGCGGCTTATAGAGCACCCGAGGCTCGCAACTCTAGCCGCAGAGTCACTGCCAAATCTGATGTGTATGCTTATGGAGTGCTTCTACTAGAGCTTTTGACGGCAAAACACCCTTCCCAACAACCTTTTCTTGCACCAGCGGATTTGCAAGATTGGGTGAGAGCAATGAGGGATGATGATGGCAGTGAAGACAACCGGCTAGAGATGCTCACGGAGGTTGCCAGTATTTGCAGTGCAACCTCGCCGGAGCAGAGGCCAGCAATGTGGCAAGTTCTTAAGATGATACAGGGAATAAAAGACAGCGTTTCGATGGAGGATACTTCATTTACTGGGCTCTCCTAATTTCTGAACTATATCCATCTAAACCTGACTGGGTTGTATTGTATGCGGAGAAGATAATCACACCGTCTGTCCTCTTGTTGAAAATGAAAGAAATTGCTCGTGGACGAACATGGACGAGTGATTTTACAAGCCAGGTTGAAAGATTAAGCACCCATTTTTGGCGAAATCTCACGAAGTATACAGTGAAAACTGCAGAAGCATGGGGTGTCACGGTTTTATTATCTGCTGGTTTGTGCAGTTTTTTATTAGTTCTATAGACACAGTAAAATAGAGTTTAATGCATTTGAGCTCATTCAAAATTTCTCCGTTTGTCTCTGACAACCAAGCGACGTTGGCAGTAAAAAAACTAAAAAAAGGGTGAAGACTTGACTGGCTGAGATGTACACAACGGATGTTTTTGTTGTTTATGTATATACTGAAATTCAGAAATATATATTTGAAATTCATAAAATTATTTTAACTTTTTATCCGACATTACCTTTTTGGTCAATGTCAGTTCTAGGAAACTAGTTAGCCCATACAAGAAAGCCGAGTCCTCTAAAGCCAGTAATTTTAAATAAACTCTAAAATTTGGTTCAGTTTCTTCTGTCGAAAGCAACTACGTCAGTTTCCACCGTTTTACTCTAATTTGTCAGACAGCCACACCTAGTTGTGGGGGCATGCAAAAGGACCTTTGTTTTTGGTAAATGAATTTTGAATCCGATTCAAATTCAAAACTCTGCTAGCTAAGAGATGCAATTATTTCTCCAGTTTTTATCATCGGGTTTTATTTGTTTTTAGGTTTGTAATTATTTCTCCGAATTTAAAGGTTTGCCCTGATTTCTTTCTTATTTCATTGATTTTTTAATTTAATGGTTATTTATTTTTTATTACTTAGTATTAATATTTATTAGATTTCTCATCATACTTGTAACATCATGGGTCGAGTCCGATATTGTGAGAGGTCGTCTACTGATATTCATATTTAAGGAATTTTGAGTAATCAACCTTAAATAGAAGAAAACAACATTTATTATTGAATTAAGCCAATAATAAGACCATATACAAGAAGAAGGGGGAGATAACTACCCTATATAAGGAAAAGAAAACAACTCGGAGTACTTTCAACTCATGTTTCATACTATACTTATTATATTTTATATTCTTATTGCTCTTATTGACTTGAGCGTCGGAGTATCTTTTGCAGGGAAAGTCTTCCCAGAGTTTAATCGACCTCAACTAACTGTTCTAGTTGGAAGGCATCCCTCTTGTCTAGAACATTTGACACCTATCGTGGGGCATATAAAACTTTTCCTGCCTCCTTAATATATATGTAAAATTTTCCTTATTCCACAAGACAACACACACCACCCATAAATATATTTTGAGCAACAAAAGATAACAATGAATCTCATAAATTTTGAACAGTTACAAAAAATATAGAATATTTATGTTTTTGAACATTTTCTCTTACGATGACCGTTCTCTTAGATAGTGTTTATTTAGTTGTTTTTAAATTATTGGATAAGAGGTTATACCAAGGACCTGGAATGTGACTAATTTACGTTTCTATTATAGTTAAGTTTTCATTATTGTTTATGTAATATGATGGTTGGTTGGTTTGTTTTCGATAAGTACATTTTGATTGCATGAGTTTTGTGTTTTATAACTTGAGTTATTTCAAATTCAATAAAGTGGTGGAAAGGTATTTGGTTTGTGTATGGGTTGTTTAGCTTACAGGGCATTCTTAAAAAGGGAAAATTCATTTTCTATTTGAAGACAAACCCATAGAGGGGTATTAACCCTTCATGGTATCGAGCACACACTTGATCCATTTGAAGGCAAAATCATGGAAGAGTTTTTATCCTTCATGGTATCGAGAACACTCGGTTAAAAACTATGAAAGGGTAAAAATTTTACCATCCATGATACCGAAAACACTCGGTTAAAAACCATGAAAGGTTTTTTACCTTCCATGGTCTTGAGAACACTCGGTCAAAAATCATCCAAGAGTATTAACCTTCCATGGAGTTGGACGCAACCTCTGCCTACAAATAAAGGTACAAATACTTCATAAAAGCATATTATCCATGAGTTGCATATATGAGTCATTTCAAATTTTGTAGAAATTTATATGTATGTTCGGAAGGTGAGCAAGATAATTATGAGCCCCTCAAAGGCAATATTTTTATAATATGTATATTAGTGATGTATACATTCAAAAAAATGAGCAAAATAAAAAGCAGTTTTTAGCTTCATTGGCTTATGCCTGAGGCTAGGGGGCTATAGCGTTACGAGTTAAACCCGATGTTAAGAGATATGTAGGTTGATTGGAGATCGTCAAAGTAAACTTGACTTTTAGTCTCATTGGCTTATGCCTGAGGTTAGGAGGTTGTAGCATCATGGGTCGAGCTCGATATTGCATATGAACAGGTCGCCTACCGATATTCATATCTAAGGACATTAATGTCGTATTAGTATAAATCAAGGGATTTCAAATAATCAGCCTTAAATAGGAGGAGACAACATTTATTACTGAATTAAGCCAATAATAAAACCAAATACAAGGAGAAGGGGAGAGAACACTACCTACCTTATACAAGGGAAAGAAAACAACTCACAATGGGACGATACAAGAAGTACTTTCAACTCATATTTCATACTATACTCATTATATTTTATGGTCTTACTGACTTTAACGTCGGAGTACCTTTCGCAGGTGGAGCCCTCTCAAAGTTTAACCGACCTCAACTAACTGTTCTACTTGGGAGACATCCCTCTTGTCTAGAACAATTTGAATTATATATTAACTCTAACTTGACTAGGATAAATTTCTTCTATAATATTTTTATAAGAAGTATACTCCAATTTATTTTGTGGATATTAATATTTTATTATTTTTAATTAATTATTGAATGATAAGACTTTTTTAAGATATGTTGGAGTTTTACTTATTAGTACACAATGTATCACTTTTGAGGAATAATACTTCTTTAATTTTGAGTGATAAAACTTTTTTAAGACAGGTTAGAGTAATACCTATCACGACATAATCCTAGACGATAAGACTTCTTTGGGGTAGGTCGGAATCCTACCTATTACTATACAACCTATTGGTCTTGAGATAAAACTTTTTTAGGATATGCCAAAATCCTTCAGTCTTGAGTGATAAGACTTCTTAGGATAGGTTAGAATTGCACCTATCACTACACATTTGCGTATTTTTGTTAGTTTAGTCATGATTTGCATTTTTTTTCTCGTGGTTAAATTATATGTATTATCTCAATTTTAAAATTTTGAATGGTCATAATGTAATACTTTATTTAGCAAAAAATTATGCTCGCATATCTTTTAGTTTTTAACTTCCTTAAGACTTTCTTGTATTGTGACTATAGTTTTAAGGACTTATCATCTTGCATGGAGTTTTTTCCCTTGAAATAAGAATCTTCATCTCATTCTCAACAATTTTCTCATTTTTCCCTTGACTTTGATACCAATTATTGGATCAAGGGCTTACAACTAGGTCAAATTAAAACTAATAGTCAATAGACAACTTTTTCTACTTAAGAACAATGCAAACAAACGTCACAATTTAATTGTGACTTCGTCCACTTGATGCACCCTACAACTGTTGGTCATTTTCCTTGTTAATCTTTGGGATCAAAATCCTTATAACACTCACAGATCTTTTTCCTCGTGAAAGTCATGATGTGATGATGTAGACATAGTATGACACGAAATTTTCAATAGGACATTAAAGCCGATATAAAGTATTGTGATCATTTTTTATTCTTTATTTTAATATACTTATTTTATTATTAAAAAACATAAATATTAAAATAATAATTAATTATATAAAAACTATAATCAATTATCTTTCAGAATCTAGAGTATTTCTTCACCAATCTTCTCATTACTCTAGAGAAAATTTTATTTACCAAATTTTCTTTTTTTTACATGATTTTTTACTTTTTTCAGTCCTTGATTGTTGCACTTTCTTTGCTTTCTCTCCTCTCAATCTTTTTAAAAACAAAGCATAAGTGATTTAGAATATTTATTACATGTAGATAGTGATACAAGTGAAAAAAAAAAAGTCGCATTGGTTGTATGCTTTATTTGTCAGTCACATCATATCATGAATTAAGTTTCAAGTTTTCCTCCACTTTTCCCTATATGTCTTGTAAAATATATGTGAAGACATAAGCAACTGAATACAGGAATAATTATATTTAATTATATATATTAACTCGAACTTTGTAATGTTCATTAGCTCAGTCATTTGTCGTTTCCAGAGACAATTGTAGATCTCAATCTCAATGAATTGAAAATGCATCAAGTATCAAGTATAAAGACAATTAACTGACAAAAAACACAAGCAGTTTCTGGATATGTACATCTGTACAAGAAAAAACAGACTTTCACGCTGCATTGATCACAATTCACAAAATTTGTCAAAATAAACAACTACAGAATTAACAAGTGGCAACTTCACAAGCTACATATCCTAACACTTATGCACGAGTGCGAGTTATCCGACCAACTTATATACTATAAATTCCTTCCTCTGATGTTGTCCATGTCTATCTACGCCTACCATCTGTTGTTACAACTTACAATCTACACAGAATTATGACAACTTCAACGAAATTGTATCTCAGCCAAAAAGACCCTGACAAACAAATTCGAGGAACCTCGTCCAATTTACATCATACCTGCATGCATGTTGCAAATTTATGAGAATAATTCCAGCGCATGAGCACAATCCGAGTTTCACTTATAGGAAGCTAAATAATTACATGTAACATTCAAAAATCATGGAAGTTAATTATACTTTTGGCATTACACTGATTCTATTCAGTATCCACATATTCTGAACCCCATCGGTTGGAAATATCAAGTGATATGATAAACGAGATATAACTAAAATACTTACGGAGAAATAGCATTAGCCAGCAATATAAATAACTCATACACGACGACCTAGAAAATTAAGGACAGTTGTGAACAAATTATAGACCCAATCAGAATTTGCTTTTTCGTTCATGAGAACTTTTCAATAAAGCATTTGATTCCTGAGGGAGAAATTAAAGGATGAAACTCATTTTATTAAGTTGAGGTACATTAGGAAATTTTAACTCATTTTGTTTTCCTTTTCCAATTGCTTATTGATGTCAGTTAGTTCGTACGCATAAAGAATCTATGTAATACTTTTTCTAAGGTAGTACGTAAAAGATTACAAAACACATTTAGCAAGAAGTCTTGGGTTGTAAAAATAGCATGTGAAGAAACAGGGTAAAGAAGATTACCTGCAGTCAACTGTCCTCGTGTCAAGGCGTGTTAAAACACACCGGGGTCGATATTCAGAATCATAAACGTCCCTTACTATGAGCTCAAGATCACATCACATTAATTAAAGCTTGTGCTCGTGGCCTTGATCTCATAATTGTTTCATCACTGTGTTTGATCCATTCTGAGAGTTTCCAGGGCTTCTGCCACTTCCACTTAAACTGTAGCAGCCATTGATGATGACTTCTCTTCCACTTCCAAAGTTTTCCGGCTTGTCCCATGGCAGCTAGCCTCTTTGTTGACAACTCTCCAATGGGTATCATCTGAACATAAAACAATTACAACTAATTGAAAAAAAATCGTCATCGTCATCAGAAAAACAGAATGGAGCAGGGATACCTTTCGTGCTTCGTCTAAAGATGTAGTCGACTCCGTGACAGACCAATTAACAACGCCAGGAGTGAATTTGAGTTGCTTTGGTGCAGGAAGTGACATTGGAGACAACGGACCACTCATTTCATCAGCAAGGTGTTTCAAGGACCGTGAATTTTCCTGATAATTTCAGTCAGAAACTTGGTATAAATATAATGAATGAAAGGTTAAATTTGAAAGATGTCTTGCGTGATCAAGAAGCTACAAATTAATCTTGTTAAGATCTAAATAATAGATATACATGTTTTGACCTCCGATAAAATAAAGGTTATGAAGTTCTAGACAGTCATTCAAAACCATATGCTCCATTAGAAGTAGAATATCCTACATAAAACTATTTCAAATGCTTGTTACCGACAAGCTGTAGCTGTCTAACGTTGGAGCAGAAACATTTTCCCACAGAAACTCATTTATTGCAGATACAATGAATAAATGCTCACCAATGCCGGTGTATTCAATGTGATGGCAACAGCTTGTTCCCTTATTTTTTCCTCCTTTGCAAGTTCTTTTCTTTGTGCTTCACTTTGTTGTAATAGTGCTACAAGCTCATTTAGTTGCTCTTTCAAATCCTTAAGTTCCATATTCTTTTCCAACAATTGACACCTGTTAAAGATGATGCTAGCTACCGTTTACTTAGAATATAGGAAACAAAGTGTAAAAACAATTGGCATTTAATATTGCCCACCAAAAAATACCCAGGTAAAAAATAGAGCTAATGCCCTATTCAGAAAGTGGATAATCTCAATAGAAAGGAAATAATCATATCTGGTAACAAAAGCATCTGACAAATTGCTTAGATTTCTGGTCATTTGCTGAAGATTTATATTTTTCCCTTGGCATACAGAGAAAAGTTCAAAGCTAGAAATTGATAACTCTCTACACCCCAGTCAACGGATACATATAAAAAGCTAGAAAAGCTAAATTAGTTTCTCAGAATATTCCATACACACCTTGCTTCTGCAGTAGCATTGAACAAATACTGAAGCACATTCTTTGCATCTCCCATTGAGCGTAGCTGGTTCCAACGACCACGGTTGTTTAACGAGCGTTCCCTTTCTTCAGCCTCAGTAAGTTGTGAAGCCATGGCTTTCAAAGCAACTGAAGACATGGACAGCATGTTCTCAAGAGAAGCTATTCTCTCAACTTTTGCATTTGGCGACATAGATAACAGCCTGACAAACAAATGAGAAAACAAGAGAAAGACATAAGTCACAGTTATTGCTCCAAAATATCACCAGAAAGACACCGTGCATTTACTGAAGTATGAAAATAAAGTCTACCTCAAATATCTGCTCTTTCCTGTGGGAATAGTCTGCCCCTCTGAAAACTGATCCTGCTTTAGTAAAGCCAATTCTTCTTCCACTGCAGCTTGGCTAACAAAATTTAATCATAAATAAAGTGAGTTTGCGAGTGTGACATATTGCACTGGAAAGGAAACAGGAGGCAAAATTGTGATCACTCACACTTGTTTTTGTTTGTCAAATTCCGCACGAACTTCATGCACATGAACCATGACCTCCACCTCCTGATCAAGCCACTTTTGGAGAGATTTTTCATTGACCTGGACATACAAAATCAGGTTAAAATTGTCCAAAACAAATTTATTTGAAATTGTAAATAGCAGAAAAGTTTATTTGAAGGGTATAGTAAGGAACTCCAAAAGCATCCAAATTTTATTATGCGAGTAAAGAATTCAACAGCAAATTTCTATAAATACAATTTAAATAAATTTGTTTGTTGCCCCTGATTTATAACTAATACAAAGATTATCAATTTCTCGAAGGATTCACAAGGATGACAAAGTTTCACTTGTGGTTGGTTCAAGGGTAAGTATACCAATTTGAGTGTATTTATTACTAGTCTTGCTTGACTCTTAAGCAGACAAATTACTTAATACAGTATATAAGCTAAGTATAGGTTATTACCAGCCCGGGATGTACATGTCCATTTGAATAAACTGAAAGAGACAGAAAAATAGTTACAAAACTACAATACAAACACAGAGTAAAAAGAAAATAATTCCAAGTTTAGTTCTACCAGAGTTGTCACGAGGAGAAGATTTACGGGCTTCCAACAATTCTTTTAGCCTTTTTGTAGCTATTGTTGCTTCCTCTGTCTTCCTTTGAAGAACCTGCAAATAATAATTAACCATCAATTCGCTTCAGTCTTATTTCATAACAATCACAAGGCAATTTTCCATATAATTTTAGATCTTTGACTTACCATTTTTTGGCGATGGTTTAGAGCCTCAAGTTTATGTCTTTCGTATTCATTCTTTCTTCCCTCCTTTTTCAACTGCTTGAAATAAAAACAAGATTAAAATTACAAGCATATGACACAAGCACGGAAAGTTTCAAGTACAACCAGAGTATGATTAACTTTTAGAGGACAAAACCAATACAAATGGACAAAATTTTCTAAAGATCAATAACAAATAAAAGAATTAGAGTATGAAATAAAATACCATGATCAAACTAGTATAAATTATTGGGATTTTTGGACTTTGGATAAGAGATATATTATATAGATGAGCTTGTGATTATTTTATTCATGAACATTATGTATACAGTAAAAAGGTAACAGAAAATCAAATATTAACAATATCTTAATCTTAACTTCCTATCTAAATAATAATATTAAATATATTTTTATCTTATGTAAAATATATTTCTAAAAAACTGAAAGATCTCCTAAATATTGAGCAAGTATTCTCAACATTCTTCCTTGCCTTATCAAATTTCAAATTTGATTTTTCTTCCTCGTCTTTCTCTTTCTTCCGTGGGATCACATCTTCATTCAGTTAGTTATTCTTCATTATACTTCTTCTTTATCAACCTCATCTTCTTTGTCTACTCTTTGGACCTTTGGTGGATGTTAGAATTGTGGTTTTTCATCTATTTTCTCCTCTTGGACATCAAACTTCTTCTATAGATATCCATCTTCTTTTGATTTTGATCTATTTCATTTGTAGTAAACTCCTCTTTCATTAAATCAAAAGCAAAAAAAAAATCTTTCATATGAATTTTTGAATACTTTTAGGTTGTTTGCATCTTTAATCACAAAAAGTTTGTTTTCAAAAGACACCTTATAACCTTTCTTTAACACTTGAGCAACTTGACAAATTTTGATTAATCTCAGGGACATAAAAGACATAAATTAATTTGACTCCTGGATGAATTTTAATTACAATTGTCCCTATACCTCTCGCAACAAGTTGTTCTCCATTTTCAATTTTTACTCTAGAAATATCATATTTGTTGAGCTCTTTGAAAAGTTATCGATCATGAGTCATGTGGTTTATAGAACCACTATCTATAAGTCAACCTTTTTGTAGATTTGTTGGTTATAAGACATAATGTTGCAAGTAGTTCCTCTTCAAATTTGTCCTCTACAATCTTGAGAGCTTCTTAGGGATGTTGAGATTTGCATATCTTTTCTACATGTTCCATTTGACAACATGTCACATTTTTTACATTTGGCCTCCACAAACACAATGGTGATTATATTTATTGTAATAGGGACAAGACAGAAAAACACGAGTTGTTTTGGTTGTATTTGCTCCTTTTGTAGTTCCTAACTTCAAAAGCACTTTCAACACTTTGAAGCAAAATACCTTCAACAACACCATCTTCTTTCTTTAATCTTTGTTGTTCTTGTACTTGCAAGATATGTAACAGTTTTGTCAAAGTAATTGTAACAGATCCTTGGAGTTTTCCCAACAAAATAATAGATGCTTTGTATCTCTCCACCATCGTTACCAGAGTTTTCTCAACTAGCCTGGAATCAAGACACTCCTTACTTAATAATTTTATCTTGTTAATAATACCTAACAATTTGTTTGAGTATTTCTTAATTGTTGCTCAAATTGCCTTATTAAATCTAACACTTCCATGCCTCGAATCCTTGTTTCCTTTGTATTCTCCTTTCAAATAATCAAAACTTTATTTGGTTGACTTTAGGGTCATGATTCTGGTGAGGATCATTTGTAAAACACCATCAAACAAACATGACATCGCCTTTGCCTTCTTTGTCCTTTTTCTCCCTTTGCATTTTGATCTGGGACACGGTGAGATTTCAGATAGCGGATCAATGATGTAATCCTCTTCTGCAACTTCTCATACATCTAACCCCTCTAGATAAATTTGTATTCTTGCCGGCCATAGATCATAACTTTCACCATCAAAGAGCGGAATTGTGACTTCCAAGAAATTTCTATTTCCTACTCCTTTTTCTCCCTTTGCATTTTGATCCGGGACATGGTGAGATTTTCAGATAGCGGATCAATAATGTAATCCTCTTCTGCAACTTCTCATACATCTAATCCCTCTAGATAAATTTGTATTCCTGCCGGCCATAGATCATAACTTTCACCACAAAGAGTGGAATTGTGACTTCCAAAAAATTTCCATTTTCTTCTCCTTCCATTCTACATGTCCGGTAAGAACAATGATGACTCTGACACCACTGTAGGGGTTTTTGGGTTTTAGAAATATATTTTGGAAATATAAGAGATAAGAGATATATTACATAGAGAAGCTTGTGATTCATTTTATTCATGAACTCTACATATAGAGTAAAAATGTAATAGAATATCAAATATTAAAAATATTTTAATCTTAACTCCTTAAATCTAAATAATAATTAAATTTATGTAAAAGATAGTTCTAAAAAACTGAAAGATTTTCTAAAGACTACTTTCAATAAAATATATTAAGCAAATATTTTCAACAGAAACTAGAAGAGTAGATTGCAATGATACCTCCAAAGTTTTTTTTGGAATTATACATAATACTACTCATACTTGTCAAACGTTTACAATAATTATAAGAGCACACACTGTAATATCTTTCAAACGATTAAGAGGGTCAGTATAATATAAGGAATGTCAATGTAATGTTATTAAAACATTAAGGGGTTCCAGTAGATTCTTAAAAGGAAGGGTGTTAAATAAAATCCGATAGGAGAGATGTGTGTATATACTTAAAACAAAATTATAACAATTTCCTTGATGAAGTATTTCAATAACTAATATATAAACTTTAGAAAATAATAAAATTCTAGAACAAAACGAATATTAACCTCTATAAACATGCTTGATATGAAACAGAAGCATAGTGCCCCACAGAATTAGTAACTATTTTTTGCCATTTCATCTCAAATAAAAATGCAGTTATCAAAAGACCAACCCTCCCAAAAGTTTTAGTAATCCAGTGAAGGCTTACAAGTGGTTTTAATGTTCTATATCTACCATGTCCCCTCACAACAAAGATCCACCTACAATTGTCCAGACATTCAATTATATTATTTAAAAGAATGGGGACGACAAGGATCAAACTACTGACCATCTGACCATAGATACTCTAATACCATGTCATGAACAAATATTGCAATTTTAAAACCATTATGAAAACTCAAATAATCCTATATCTACATTAGTCCTCAAATGCCATGCAATCATGGATTCCATAATTTGATGGGGAGAGATTAAGAAGCACAAGAAAATTGCAACATTTAACAAAATTCTAGCATGCCATATGCTTTGAGACAAAACACAGATATTGAAAGGCGTGCTCAATAGGGTCTCAAATTAATCATAGTAAGGCCCATTAAAACACCTCTGCATTTTTCAAACCATAAAACATATTATGATGACATCAGACATCTTTATAAAATTAAGCAAACCACCTGGAGCAGCTCCTTCTCACGAGAAGCCTTCCATTGTCGAAATTGTTCAGCCTCTTGTTTTATTTTATGCTGCAACTGAACCTGCAACGTATGCGAATACAAGTGTCAGATTTGAAAAAGAAACACTTGATAATTCATATGCTCAAAAAAAATTGAAACTGGCCTTCTGAGCCTTGATATACTGTATCTCAGCCTGCAATCGTTTTGCAGCTTCTTCACTCTTCTCTTTTTGTTTTAATAGTTGCACCTGGCTTTCTTGTTTCTTCTTGAGGTCTAAAATCTGATATTTCAATATTGAAAAAAAAATGAATGAATGAAAAGTCTTGGTCAAGAATGACAACCTTATGACTCGAGAATGACATTTAAGGCAAGTAAAAAATCACCTGTGCTTCCAATGCTTTCAACTTTTGGCCACGAACATCTTGGGTTTTGTGTGCTAGCCCATCTGAATTAGTAGAAAGATTCTCTACCTCATGCCATAATCTGTCCCTCTCTTCCTGTCATTGTTAATCCAAAATCCATCACTGGGATAAAAATAGACTTCGAATGCTGCACACACAACTAATTAAAAATAAATAGTTCAACCTGCACTTTTCTTTTCTCCTCCTCAAGTTCCACAATTTTCTTCCCGAAGTGTTGTTTGAGTGCCTCAGTATCAACTCCAATGAGCTTCATCTCAGACTGCAAGGAGAAAAGGGCGAGGACGATAGATTGAGAAATTCAGTTGAAAATCCATGACTATGTTTGAACATAATAGAGAATGATATGATGAAAAAAGCCTATCGTTCACCCACATAAGGAGAATCATAAAGTTCTTTGTGGCCTTGTGATCTTAGGACATGAATCAATTAAATAAACAACTAGCATATTCCAAAATCCTTCCTGGTTTGCTTTTTGAAAGGTGCTGACTTGGCTAATACTTTGAAATATTTTGTGCTGACTTCGTAACAGCTAGATAGAAGCCAGAAGATTACTTGAGTGATATATTTATATTATACATAGATTCACAAGTTTGCAACTCATTAGATTTGACTTTTAATAAAAAATGAATTCTGACTTGAATGAGCTTAATTAGATTAAAAAATAAATTTGAAAGCAGACATTTATTATCACTTGTTTATACAATCTCAACAAATTATAAAAATGAAACCTCTTTCTGCTCCAACCGCTTATTCAACTCATTCATCTCTTTATCCATGGTATTTTGTAATAGCGCATGCTCCAACTCTTTTTCTACTTCATCAGTTTCCCTTGAATCATCACCTGCAAAATGGGGAAAGAAAAGGAGCGTCAAAATGTTGAAGACTGAACCAAACGTATAAAAGCTTCACTAAACAAGTCCAAACAAACATAGTGGGGAACAACATAACGTCTCAAGCACATAATATAGCAACCAAGCATAAAGCCAATGCTTAATCCCGTATCATTCACCCCCAAGACTCCCGTGTGTGTATGTCGAATGCTAAACTTCCATAAATGTGTAAATCCCTTTATACTAGAAGCAGGAACTAGAAATAGAAAACATACTTTTCCAAAATAATGGAGCAGGAGAACGAGCTATTCATTCCTTCTCCCCATCTACAAGTTTTCAAATTCCTATATGTATATATTCCTAAATTAAAAAAAAAAAACAGTTTTTGACAAAAAAAAAACAGCTTAATTAATGTCTACCAGATATACTTCCAACCATGGGATGGTCAGACGAATCTAAGCTCTGAAAGCGCCTCTCAAGCCCTTCAGCTTTCATGAGATAAATGTTTCCATCCTAAGAAAGAAAGAAAAAAGTTAATTATGAAATAGTGTTTAATCGACTTACAAAAAGCAACATGCATTTAAATTTTAAAGATTTTCCAATTCTCATACTGCAGGTTCATCGATTTCACATCTCTCTGCAAAAGCACATCTACTGCGATATTCATGAAGTTCTCTGTAAAGATGTTCATTAGTTGCCTCAAGCCAAGCAATCCTTTCCTTAAGAACCTGTAAACGAGCAGCAAGATATACATATGAAACCAAAAACATATCATGCTAACTTAAAGTGCAAGTTTCAGTTATGATAAATACCCGCACTTCATCAGTAGAAGCTGCTCCTGCTCCCCGAGAACAGAGTTCAGCCTGCAAGTACTTCAACTGCTGGCGCATTTGCTGCATCTCATTGGATATTAGATCTCGGTTAACCTGTAAAATTAACAATATAGATTATAGCAAATGAAACTTGACCAGAATGAATTTTCTTATCTTCCTGAGGCAAAGAACAGAAGAACTTAAAGTAACAAAGAATTGTGGAAACTTACAACAGGCTTATTTTGAATATTGCGAGCACGGTTTGCATACTTGAGAGTGTTGAGAGTTTCCTCGGCATTGACATCAGCAGGACTTATGCAAGCTGGGCAAAAGGGAACCATTTTAGGATTGAAAAGCATGTAAAAGTTTTACTTTTTTTTATCAGCAGTAAAAGTTTTACTTTAATTAGAGAAACATTTTTATTAATTTATCTATACAGTACTGTATTAGATATACACATTAAAATATCTAATCAATATGTCTAAAAGAAGAAAAAATATCATCAATTAATCTTGTAGAGTACAAAGCCAGCATATGCTTTTGTCTGAATAGCAATGAAAGTGGCAGAAATGCCTGGCATCAGAATCTTTTCCGTCAAACTGCATCATGAATTATGTATATATGGCATGTAAAAAAAGGCATCATTATGTTTTCTTAAAATGTAATAAGAGAGATGAAAATACAGTCCATCTGGTTTTGTGGTATACTTCCTACTCAAAAATAAAGAAAAAAATGTCTTCATGAACCATGAAGTAAACAAATGTTACTAAAGAACTTGAAATTAGTTAACTGGCTCATACATTAATAAAATAAAATTTCTACTACAATAAGCTGGCTTCAACTAAAACAAAATTAACTGAAAGAGAGGAATATTTCCTAGTTTAAGTGGATTGAACAAAAGGAAAGCAGGAACATGCTTAAACACGTGAATATTCGGAGCCATGAATCAACTTTCAGCAGTATTACCTATCATGACAGTTTTGCTGTTTCCACCAAGTGAATCCTGCAACAAGGACCAGTGACTTTGGATCAAAAGTTTCTTAGAAACTGACATTAAGAAACTAAGAATTCTCAATTCCTGTCTTAAATGGAAAGGGTAAACTCAAAAGAATGTCAACACCAAAATTTAGGTATTTGGTACACCAAATACTTTGAATTTTGTATTCAGTAGTTAGTTCCTTGAAAGCTTGAATGCTACAAATAAGTTGCGACTCCAGAAATATTCATACAGAAGGTAGATTCCTTAAAGCTCTGGCTAAATTTTGAAAAATATAAAGTATGTATGTTAAGATACATAATCCATTGCAAGGAATTTTCATGGCATTGCACCATACCACCAAGGTATGGAAAATATGATCTTAGAAAGGCAAAAACAAGAGACACGTTAACAAGTATAGCCAGTTCTAAAAACTATCCCAATGGAAACAACATAATGAATCAATCATAGATAATTAGGCGCCATACCACATGAGAGGAGTGGTTAATTGTGAAAGGAACAAACCTTGATGTTTAAGCCATACATTGATGGTGTGCCTATGTGTGTGTGTTTATAGATATAACTAGTATATCAAACAACAAAATATCTCTAACCTGCAAGAGTCGAGTGAGTTTGCTATCACGATAAGGAACATGCACACCTTCCTTTCGCTTTTTCTCATCCCCCAGTGCACTTATGACATTACCAAGAGAAAGAAGACCTCTATTGATGTGTATGCCTATTGAAAAATAGTCAATAAATCCTTGTCATTATCATTTTCAATTATTGGAACACTGTCTCTGACACAGAAGTATACAAGGTATTCAGGTCAATGCTGTATTGCTAACCTTCCTTCAAACGAAGACCATCAGAACCTGTTCTTTTAGCTCGTTCAGATCCAGCTAGATCTACCAAATGGAGCTTTGCTGTAAGGTATTCTTCACCCATATCCTCATCTGAAGAGTCATTGTTGGAAGAAACAGAATGGAGCTTGTGCATTTGTTCTAATGTAATTGTGAAAATGGCATGTGACCGACTAGTACAAGCAATAGAGGAACAACAAGTTATTAGACTAGAAATCCAAAACCATATTAAAAAATCAATAAATATGAAATACAAAAGAAAACAAAACTATCTTTTAGAGGTTGGTCTTTAATTACTTTGCTCTCCCACTGAGATAATTCCACATAGAAAACACCATCTGATTTTACAATAAAGGAAGATTTTTCATTCAGAACTCACCTTCCTCATACAAATAACACAATTTGGAATTTGGAGTTAAAGCAGGTGCTTATATACTACCACCTCTGGTCCAATATATAGGACCCCTTTAACCACTTCACGGGACCTATGGAAATAAGTTAACTTATGTAGTAGCATTAACTATCAACCTTTATCTTTTTCCACCTAATTAATGGTTGTACTCTGCTTATGTTCTTGTTAGTGATCTTCCTTTATTCTCTTGCCAGAGAGTTGAAGTAATAAATTTACCACATTTACTGTTATCATTGACAAGAAAAACTGTTAAGTAATTAAGGACATTTAAAAAAAATGTAGCAGACAATTTGGTGGGGGTCTTATAAGAAGGACAAGAGGAAAACAGCCCAAAAAGGTTCTTATAAAAAGGCCAAAGGTAGCATGTGCCAGTGGTGCTAGCTTGAAAAGGTTTAAGATGAAAGAATGTAATATTTCACATCAAACATTAAAATATCACCAGGCCAGTATCTGCAGTGTAAGGACACTGCTTCAATTTTCCAAAGCATCTAACCCAAAATGACAGCATCAAGTATCATTTATTTATTAGGCAGACAAGAAAAATTGAGAACTCATTTACCTGGACTGGTTGTTCATATTTGTACTTCCCGTTGCCCTACTTAAAGAACCCTGCTCCAAGTATGCAGACATCTCACGCAACGTACTTACAGCAATTTCAGTTATTCCTGCCAGTGTTATTATTCCATTTGCTGTTTCACGAATTTGTATTGATGGCTTCCCAGGAACAGTTATTTTTCCAGAATGGCCATTAGAGTTAGAGGTGTCTGATTTTCCCAAAGATACCATATCCAACAGGTCCCTGACCTCTTCCTTTAAAATCTTCAAAGTAAAATACATAATTAAGAACTTGACAAGAATAAGAATTCATGAAAACATTTCCTATTCTATGAAAAGCAATGCACAGGCACAACTAGCCAATGGTATGTTTGGATCACTGCTTCAAAATAAACTGCCGTGTGGAAAAGCATTTCACATGGAACATCCTCAATTTGAAGTTATTTGAACCCACCATATAAGGATTCAAATTTTTAAAATCTTTTTTAACATACATTCTACATTTACAAACCCGAATAGCATAGTGGATATACCTCAATGAAGGAGACTCGCAACTGAAATTCTGTTTGATGCTTTAGTGTTTCAACTTTGTTGAATAAGGCACTCATAACCTGAGGAATTAACCCAGTCCGACAATTGTCATTATAGCCAGTCCCCATGGTATACGTTTTCCCAGATCCTGTCTGTGGCAAATACGTATGTCAAATACAAAAGATGAACAGAATGATCATTCTCAACTTTAAGAGTACTTGACGTGCAAGGTGAACCTAACCTGACCATAAGCAAGTACTGTAGCATTGTATCCTTGGAATAAACCCTCAACCAATGGAGCAACGCATTCCTCAAACATGTCAACTGAAGGAGATCCACCATTTCCATAAACATTATCAAATGTAAAGGAATGTGATCCAATCTGCACCTGGTCATTGAAATACCATAATCAGATTCTCCGGAGCCAAAAGCACAAGAAATGTGCAGATTCTCAGGGTCACTCATACCTTTTCGACACGTAACAGTTAAATAATATCAGAAAAATACGAGTTTATAGTCACAATCCTCAAAGCAAGTAAACTTTCACCATTGAATACCCACAATTTAAAGCTCATCTCAGTTCACTTAACACAGTACCTCGAAGCAAAAGAGTGTGTTTCTGTCCGTGATCCAAACAGGAGAACAAGTTTTATTTTTCTTAAGGTTACATGTATATCCCTGTAGAAATAGTCATTTTATTTCATGTTCTCAGATTAATAAAAAAAAGGAAATTTTCCAATTATAATTTGGGTGAATTGACTAAAAAAATCTTTAAAATATGATATAAATTTCCAGAACTGAAATTATATGTAATGACAAATTTTCAGTCCCAGGGATCAATTTCATCGCGAGTAAGATAAAGAATAGCAACGAAAAATGCAAAACAAGAAAGCGATACACAGATAGGACGAACTGAGTGAAAATTACTCATAGCATGAAAGAGGAAAATGCCTCACTTATCCCACGACTAATAATAATCATAATAAAGTACAAAAGGTAAAACTCGGTAATCCTTTCGAACAACAGTTTTATCAAATCACACAACCCCAAATTGTAAGTGAAAGAAACCTCTGAAGCTGGACTTCTGTTATTTTCTTTTTCTAGAAAAAAGGATTGAAGCAAATTTCAAGTTTCAATGTTAAATAAACAAGAAAGGAATCATAAATGCAGTCATTAATAATAATAATTTTATTTACATAAAAAGAAAGAAAGAATCTTCCAAATGATAATCAAGCAAACCCGGGTGCGGAAAAAAGAAGAAGACGCCACTAATTAATGAATCGTTCGCAAAACGACAAAGCTAATACTAATGATTATTATTATAGTAAAAAAAAACAGAGAGCTGGAAATAAAAATAGAAAAGGAAAAAGAAGGAGGAAGACGAGGTGAATGAAGAAGAGAGTGAGTACCTGAGGCTTCCCGGGCGTGACGGAAACACATTCAATGCAACCTTGCTGTCGTTCATCGGCAATGAGAGGACGAATGTGAAGAGCGACTTTGACGGAGCAATTCTCTGGTGCTTCCATGGGAAAGAGCCAAAAAAAGTGAGTGAATGTGTTTGTGTCTGACTGAACAGTTAGGATTAGAATGAAAGAAAACGATGCAGCAGCAAACAGCAGAAGATAAGAGAGAGAGAAGGAAGGTGGATTTAACAGCAAGAGAGAGAGAGAGTGAGAGGAAGTGGTGGTTGTTGAGAGAAAACGAAGAAGAAAGAAACAAACAAAAAAGGCGTCGTTTGAAGAGTAGCGGAGCAGAAACCGCTAAGCAACAACAACAACAACTACAACACTATCTGTGTCACTTTTCTTCTCCTTCACTACTTCTCTTCTCTTCTCTTCTCTCTGTTCTGTCTCTATGGCTATGGAGATGCACACTCTCTCTCTCTCTCAATTAATTTTCTCTGTTTTTATGACTCTTTCTTCTTCTTTTTAATATTTTATTTTTTTAATTTGATGGGGTATTTTGTTTCTCTTCACTTCTCTTTTCTCGTGTTAAGCCAGGCGTCCAACTGTCTTCACTCGTCCCTTCCCTCTCTGCCACTCTCTTTTCCCTCCATTTTTTTATTTTTTTATTATTTATTTCTCTCTCTTCTTCAAGCTAACACCACCTCCTCCTACTGCAGAAGGACAAATAAACCAACTCCTAATTAATTAATTTCATTTAAAAAAACTAATAATGAATGGTATAATACCATGCTATTTGGACTAAAAGTTTTTTGTGATATATTTTATGTATCTTAATTTTCGGCTTTATTATTTATTAAAAATTTAGATACATTAATATGAATATTATTTTATTAAAAAATGTTATATTACTACTAAGATTCAAGTATAAGACAGTAATTGTTATAAATTATGAATTAATATTTTTTTCCTATTTGTAACTCCAGTTTTTGGTTAATGTTGAATTATTTTCTTTACATGTTTCGTCCTAAGTGCAGATTATCTGTTCTAATTAAGAATGATACCACAATAGGTAAAAATTGAGTCAACTATGTATTATATACTTTTTTTCAAAACACCTATTATATACTTTCGGGTGTACATAGAGATAGGATAATTTAAAATAAATAAAAATATACTTATATATATATATATATATATATATAAATTGTAGATTTAAAATTGTTGAATGTGAATGGTGAGTTTAATAAATGGTTTTGAATTTAAATGTTAAGTATATATCAAGGTTAAATATTTGATAATTTGAATGAAAAATGTGGTTAGTGGTAATCCTACTTGGACATTGTATTTGAACAAAGAAAACACGTGGTCAGTAGGTACAAAGTAAATAGTGAATTTAACACCTGCACTCTTATTTGTTGGATACTTAAATATTCACATGTTCAAAAATTTAATACTTAAATTACTTTTTAGTTCCCAAATTACGGATTTTTTTTCATTTTTGTTTCATTATCATACAAGTCATTAAATCCTATGTTTTAAATCTTTTCTAAATCCAACTCTTCAAATAATATTAGAGACTAAATCATAATAGTAAACTTTTAGTATATATATATATATATATATATATATATATATTAAAATGACCGTGAAAACAATCAAACAGCTATGGGATCAAAATGAAATAAACTTTGTATTATAGCGACTACACAATTATTTTAACCTAAATATATATAGAGAGAGATTCACACACTGAAATAACAAAAATAAAAACAGGAGGCATATATTATGAATTAAATTGTACTCCTTCCATTTTACTTCATTTAAGCTTTTTAATAATAATTTGAATTAATTCTCATTTACTTATTTCATTGCAATAATTTTGATTTCATTTCATCTTAAAAATATATGTACATTAATTCAATTTTGTTCATGATAATGTGGTGTAAGGATTGGGTTAAATTTATTTAAGAGTGAAAACGATTTAAATGAGATGAAATCCGACTATTTTAATAATTAAGTTAGAAAATTTTAGAAAGTGAAAATTTACATATTCAAACTTCATAACATTTTTCATATATCTGTATAAGTATTTTACAGCAAAATGTAACTATTACTTGTTTAAATTACGAAAGGTTAAATAAAAAATGGAATATTTTAATAAAAAAAAACTATCCATTAAGTCATTTTTTTGAATAATCATTATATATTATTATTATATTTTTTCAAAATTATTAATAATAGTTAATAATAACTACAATTATTTTATCTTCCAATAATGTAACTATCCACAACGATTACGAATGACATTTTTAATATTGTCATTTATGCATTAATTATTTAATTTAATTACAATTCTTTTAATTTTATTTTGAACGGAAAAAATTCATAATTTATATATATATATATATATATATATATATATATATATATATATATATATTTTTTTTTTTTTTTTTTTATATTTTTTTTTT
>Ga0123342_1001917_pt1 | contig 34888 bp, 26 predicted proteins | sample Turbeawhitnodule_FD_89960 | JGI IMG/M metagenome (GOLD analysis project Ga0123342, IMG submission 89960) | Root nodule microbial communities of legume samples collected from Mexico - Turtle bean Mexico white nodule | ecosystem: Host-associated > Plants > Roots > Nodule | place: Mexico: Nepantla... | reverse complement strand
ATAGGGTTAGGAGGGGGGGGGGGGGGTGCGAGGGGGCCCGGGGGCGGGTGGGGGGGGGTCTCTCTCCCCCCCCCCCCCCCCCCCAACAGTGAGACGACTTGTACACGGTTAACAACTTTCGTGTAGGGAGCCTTTTTCAGAACTTATAAAAAAGAGAGTAAATATCTCGCTCCTAGGCACTCGGGGTCGGACGAGCCCACTCTTTAAACTTGACAGGATTCATAGTCCAAAACATGGTTAAAAAGCATGTTACCCGACCAACTGATTAGCGAATTCCAGATAACTGGTTCGGCCGGGTGGGAGGTATAATAGCTAAGAAAGGAGTGAGAGACAAACAATAGACATCGCATATTAGACGAAAGGTCTGAGGAGACGCCCACGTATTCGGGTGGAGTTGGGAAGGAGCCACATTGAGCGCCTGAAGGACGCCCATCGTGAAATCATCAAATGGAAGGGAAACATGTAAATCAGAAAACAAACAAAAGTACTAAAAGAAAAAGGGACCCTCGAAAGGAGACCACCCATACATATGGTATCAGTTGGTTGATAGGGTTCAACGGTCAGAATACCATTATCGGCATCTGACTTCAAAATCGGAACCCTTCCCAAAAAAAGAAAAGCAATGGAGGACTCAATAAAAAAGGTGGAGGTGAATCAGGTCACCTTAGGATCCACCCAATCAAGCCCCAGGAGGGGGGATGACTGCTCAGGGGAGCTCGACCGGTTGGTAGCACCTTTCGGGTCGTCCCTCCTGGCTACATTCTCTACTGGGGGCAATACCTGGATTGCCCCGACCGACAAGGGCTCGGTCGTGGAGGAGCCAGGAGACAAAGACGAAGAAGACGAAGGAGAAGAAGAAGAAGAAGATGAAGGAGAGGTATGAAAGACATGACTAACCTTTCGGGTCGTACGTAAGCAACATGCCAGAACGAGTGAAGGTTCGAATATCCGAGTAAGCAAGAGCAGTGTCTCGACACTGTATGGGACCACTATTTATAGCCCTTGGGAGGCTCGAAAGACGAAGCATCATTTTCATCTCAACCGTTAGATCTTCATCGATCCAATAATCCTCGTGAAATGGCGCCCAAAAACCCCCTTATTAATGCACGTCACATCACGCGTTTAGGCGCCGCCCAATGTCGCGTCAGACCTTGGGAAGCCCAATCGTCACATTGGTCTCGGGTAAAAACTCTTCCGATTAACCATCCTCTAGCCTAGGGGGCAAGTGTACTAGTAGAGTCCGCACGACGGAGACCATGTCTCGGACCTGGTCATTACATCGACCGACACCACAAATCCAATTACGCTTAAGCAAAGTTAGTGAGGCTAATCAACAATAAAAAACTAGGTAATATACTTATAAACATGACCCAAGCTCTCTAGTTTGGCCCAATAAGAAAGATCTACCAAAATAATATAAATAGTACAAATTCCAAGAACCAAGTACGTCATTACACACTACTCAGAATACCGAGTATCGAATACTAAATCTGACTTAAGCGTCGGGGTGTGTTCTGCAGGTACCATCCGAGTCAGGACTACGTGAAGGCTGAGGAGTGGATCGAGTATAGGGGAGGAAGAAGCTTGCTTAGAGAGAGACGTAAGTGCAAACCGACCGATCAAGAAAACAGAAGAACAATTTCAATCGTTCTTTAGACCCTAACCCCGTTCGAGAACAGTTAAATTATGAGAATATTGAAAGATAGTAGTAATAATAATTTTGATATATTGTTAATAAAACAAAGTTAATTATTTTTATAATTACATATAATTATATTAAAAATGTTTTATATTAAGAACTCGATAAAATAGTTTTTGTTTTGTATTTTCATGTACCCTATTATTTTATTGAGTGTCAAAAGGACACTTACCTTACCTCTGTGACAAAAAAAAGTCATAGACCCTTAGCATTGGGAGTTGACGTTGCCCAAGCCAACAGAACAAGGAGCTGTGGTCAATTCAACTGAACCATACCAAACCCAACCCACACCACACCAACCTTTCTTGTCTTTTGACATTTCTTCCATTTCCCTATAAATGCAATTCACTCCCTCCTCTATTCCCATTTCATCCATTACATCATTTTCCCTCTTCTCATTCATTTCATTTCCTCTTTTCTCCTTCATCTCTAACCATGTCTCAGGTACATCTACACCTTCTCTATCTTAATTTTATCTTTCTCTTCTCTTTTCCCTCAATTTTGCTTCTGCAATTACCCCTTTTCTGGTTCGTGTTCTCGTTCTTTGACCTAGACTTTTAGCTGGGACTTTTTCAGATATCTGGAATTATTGTTTTGTGCATGCATTTAATGTTCATCGGCCATCGGTTTTCTCTGTCAACTATGGCAGAATTTTCACATTCATCTCTATATCTGTCTTTGAACTCTATGTTCCTGATATATTCTTTATCAATTAAGGGACATCTTTGCATCCTATTGTCGGGAAGAGTTCAATTGAAATAATATCTGTTATTGTTGCCCAAACTTCAAATCTAATACTATAAGATTGGCCCCTTTCTTATTTGCTCGGAAATTTTGGATTTTTGCGTGTTTTTCTTGTTTTCTGTAAACTGTTTTATCATAGTTTGTGTGAGATTTTACTAGGTATAAAGGATCTTCTCAATCGTTTTAAAGTCTTTGTCCGATGCAATCATGGTCAAACTTTTTCGTTCTATTTTTCTGTTAAAGCTTGTAGACGTAGCATTCAATTTGTATTTTCAGGCTTTAAACCTGAATAAACGTGATTTACGTAGCTACGTTCACCTTTAGCAGCAAAGATGAAACGGATTTGTTTGTTGTATTAGTGGACATGTTACCAGTAAATTTGCTATTTCTGTATCTGTTTTCCTTTTCTGCTCTCGTCCTCCATGCTCCCACTCTCGTTTTTCTTTTTAATTTGGTTATAGTCTTTCTTAAATTCAAAGTATAAATATATTTCTTCCATGTTGGGGTTTAAGAATTAAGATGGTTATTTGTTCTTTTCTCTCCCCCTTTATTCTGAACTTTTGCATTATGAGTGCAGACCGTTGTCCTCAAAGTTGAAATGTCATGCGAAGGATGTGTTGGTGCAGTGAAGAGAGTTCTGGGAAAATTGGATGGTAAGGATTAAAAATGCATTTATATTTTGCATAGCAGCATTTTAATTAACTGTTTGTGCAAACTTTCTCTAATATACTGAATATCGACATGAAAACGTTTATGACCACTTTGATTGTAGTTCTATGCCTTTTTTCATTTTCTGTCAATTATGTTGTCAGAGCATGACATGAAAGTATCGTATCAATAATATCTTAAGCTCTAGGATTAGTTTTCCTCTTAACTCACATCCTTATATCATCGTGGATTGTGACTATTATAAACAAGGTTAGTGGTCAAAGTTACACGATCATATCAAATACAAAAAACATATCAACACATTATGATAAATCTTGTTGATATCAATTCATCTTTTTATTATCCTTTATGTCTCTTCCTCCCTCTAAACTAAAAAATTTCAACAGTTTTGAATGTGTCTGCCTTTTTTTGATTCTGGAGCACTTTCTTCCTGAACTCAATTTCCTTGCCTATCCTGTGTTATGTGTTCTACAATGTATTCCCTTACATGACTTGAGTAGTATGATATTTTTAGGTCAGGGATAAGGTTATAAGGTTAAATAGCTCAAATTTATTGTTGATACTCTTCTCTCTTAATTTTCTCTTTCCTGTTGGACTGTGATTGTTTGATCATGTGGATTTCATGTTTGTGATTAATTCTTGGAAATCATCAATAGTGCCTTGCTTAGGTTTTTAATGATTCTATTTCTAGAATGTAACACTGAATTTGATATTGTTTACATATAGAAACATTGGCAGCCTTGTTTAGGCGATATCTTATCATAATTCATTCTATTTTTATCCTGAAAATACAGCTTTCATATTTTAGCCCTATTTTATGTGCTTCATATGTACTTGTTTTTGGTAATATGATTTAGCTTTGCTGATCTTTGAATTGATTTTCTTGAAATTCCGTTCGTGGTGATATGTGCTATTTCTCATCTTTATTCCAAGTTGCAACTTATCTAATAATCTTTCTTTCATTTTTTAAAAATGTTTGAATATGACACCAAGCAAAAATGAAGCCTTTTGAATTTTTAAATAAACAGCTTCTCTAGCATAATAAAAGACGGATCCAAACAGATCATAAGATAGAAAAGGTCTTAAAATCTCTGTTAACTCTTATCCAAACAGATCCTATATAATGCTAGTAAAGCCAGTATGTTTCTATGATTTCACATGGAACAAGAATATGGTGTAAACAGGCGAAGACGGATTCATATTATGGATTAAAGTCATTGTAATGACACAGCATACCAACCAGAGTTCCTCATCCAATGCTGTAGAATAATAAGTGGAGATCTTATTTGCAGGTGTGGAATCATATGACATTGATTTGAAGGAAAAGAAGGTGGTAGTGAAGGGAAATGTCCAGCCTGACACAGTTCTGCAGACCGTTTCCAAAACCGGGAAGAAGACAACCTTCTGGGAAGGTGAAGCAGCAGCATCTGCAACTAGCACAGTAACTGCTGCCTAAAACATTTGACTCTATTCCGAGCGGGCGAAATAGCTGTGTGAATCAAATACTATTTGGTGGACTAGAAATAATGATGGAACTTGTCATCTATGTATTTCATTGTGTCACAACAAAGACTGCTGTATATTACTGTTTTTCTCATCTGTGATACTGTATTAATGTGGTTTTAACTTCCTTTGTATTTGTTCCCACTCATTTTCTTCCTTCTGTCAATCAATTCGAACCGCAAATATTTCCAAAGCCATCTTTTACAGTGAAACTATATTTTTTCTCTCATTGATATTCTCCTTTAAAGCAATCAAAAACATTTTTGGGTCCATTCTTTTAACCAAGTTACATGTTAAAGTAGCTCGCGAACAGAGTATGATTTATGGAGGATGGTCAAGTAAAACAATAAAAGAAGAAACAGAAATGCTTGAAGAAAATATACTTAATTTTTTATTAAATGGATTTATCAATAAAATTGGAAAATACCAGAAAAAATGAATGTGCCTGTAGCTGAAGACCCACCAATAGTTTATGCATTCACGTCCAAGTATCTTTTTTTTCCACTTTTTATTATTCCACTCTGCCCGTTTTTAATTGGGTTCTCAAACAACATTCAAGAATGTAACTTTAACTTTCCTTAACAGACAAATAAGAAAGTGTAGCTTATCCTGTTATTTCTTTTAACGGACGAGAAGACGTTTCATAATAAACAGATATTTCTTGAAAAAACTCTAATGAAACTTCCATTATTAGACTAAATTATGTAAAATTTTCAAGCATGTAATGGCTAATCAAATCTCAGAAAAGATAGTTATTGGGAAAATCTCTGTCGAAAGTTTATTTTAGCAATAATCATTATCTTTCTAAAGAAAATTCTTCTAGCTTTCAAAAAAAATCTTCTGAGAAACTTATGAAAAATACTATTCCTTTAAAACAACAGTTAACCTGTATGAAGCAATACATTGGTAATAGATTAAAAAATTTGTTGGCTGATTTTCTTGTCAACTAAAACCAGTTTTTTTTTCAAGATTTTAAGGACACGCCTTCCACCACTGACTAATGCATTTAGATATAGTAATGGTTGAACACTAAAGTTTATTCGGTGCAACAAAAATGGAATGTAAGATGAGTTTCTAGAAGTGAAAGACGAATTTATATAGAAAACTGATCATTTTTAGTAATGGATACCTTGAAGACAATAGATTACACAACAAAATACCAGATGAATTTCAATGGTTATCTCTTATGTTAAGAATGAAATTCGGAAGGCTTCCCATCCAAAAAGTAAAATCCAAGAATGTCAACAAATTGTTTTAGGACTATAAAATCATAAATTACTATATTAAAAAAAATTCCTTGACAAATTATGACATTTAAATACCTGGAACCACTTGTCCTTTATTTTTTTATCCTTCACTTAGTCCCTTTTTTTACCTTTCTAATTCCCAAACGCACCGCAATAATCGAATCGGTCATAATTCATTTTATTTAAAAGAAGTGATTAAACAAAGCTTTTATGGAGAATGGAGTGGTTTTCACGTCATAAAAGAATGATTCACAGCCTTCAATGGAAGAACTGCAGGATTCTGCAGATGGACAATCACAGGCTGAGAAAAAATTGGCACATATTCCATGGCTATTTTTTTCTGAACTTTTACAATTCTTAAATTTATATAATTTCTTTGTATAACATGTGTACAGTAAAGAGAGATGTAAGAAGAGAAAAAATAGTTATTAATACATTGACGAAATATAAAGAGAAAATGTATGTAATAGAATTTATTGTGCAAACATTATAATTAACTACTTTTATGAAATCTTTTTTTTTTCTTTCTAAAGAATACTCTTTTCGAGATGTGATTTGAAAAAAATAACAATACTTTTTCTATTCAAAGCCATTGATATCTATATAGTATTGAACATCCAACTAATGTATCAATATGGCACCTAATACAATTGCATTACTTTTTTTTTTTGTTTCCTCTTACCAGAATCAACATGTTTGGTGATTGCAACCACCCCAGACACTGTGAATCAAAATCAAAACAAGAACACTGAGATTAAAAAAAAAAACTTGCTTTACACACACAACAACAAAAAATACATATACATCCATTTGGCAGTTGCAATGGTTGGTCCACCAACCAACAACAGCATCTGTTGAGAAACAATAATTGATGTGGACAAGCGAACAGGAGGAAGTGAGAAAGAATTGCCTTTCTTATATTGGAATCTTCTTATGTTCCCTTTGGTATTATCAAAAACAAAATTAAAAAAAAGCAACTACTGAGTAAAAAATAAATGATGATAATTATGTCTACGTCTTTTACTTTTATAAGATGAGAAACGAATCGTTACGGAATCTAATTGGTTGGTTTTGTTTTACTTTAAAGAAAAGTGGCATATATCTCCAATTAATGAATACCTGGAAATCATTTGTCCTCCCCATTCGAAAAATTAAATAAATTTGTTAATTAGACGAAATCCACGAACATTGTTGTTTGAGTTGAAGTTGTATATTGATTTGTTGTTTTACATATGAATATGTATATGGTTCTAATAGAAGTCTATGGTATTGTTTGTGCAATTGTAGAGTCGAACCAATTCCTTGCACTTGTCTGATGAAGGGATGTAGGGAGGGGTAGCACACCTCAACAATGCCCAATTAACTCCATTGAAGAAGGGGTGGTGCTTAATTGCTAGGGCACCCATTGTTGACCCTAGTCTCATTGTTGAGTCCTTCACCAAGAGTTGTGAGATCAAATCCCTAGCTGCTCCTGGGATCATGGGCTCCTTAGGGAACTCAAGGGCACGTGCCACTATGTTCGCTAGGGTTAGCTCATGCTCGAGCCCTTTGAAGGGTGTCATCCCGTAGAACAGTTCAAAAATGAACACTCCCAATGTCCACCAATCAACGCCGTTGCCGTGACCCTCCCCCGAAATCACTTCCGGCGCCAAGTACTCGTGGGTCCCAACGAACGACGTCGATCGGATTTCTATTGGCTCCGCCACGATCTCCACCGACCCACACCGCGACGACCTCTTCCTACGACCGCGTTTTGGGTGGAAGCATGCCACAGATGGCACGATGCAATTCGGCAGCATGCACGATGACATTGCCAGCGCGCATTGGTTCTTCGAATTCTCGTTGCAGCTCGTGCTCCCGGGTGGATCTTGATCGAACACGATCTGAGCCGTTGATGTTGTGTCGTCGCCTTTCAGTGACAGGTCAAAGTCTGTGAGCATTACGTGACCGTCCGATCTTATGAGCACATTTTCAGGCTTCAAATCACGGTATATTATCCCCATCATGTGTAAATACTCCAAGGCAACCACAACTTCAGATGCGTAGAACCTGTAACACCCAACCACACCACCGTTAATGATACAGTGCTCGTATTTTCACACTCCAAATAGCAGTTACACATGCCTAATAATTCAATAAATTAATATTTTAATTAAAAAAATACTAATATATATAATTATATTATTGTAATGAGTTGTCAAATTAATATTTTTTATTTTTCCATTTTTTTAAACTACAACCCTCAAGTCAACATAACATAGTGGAATTGTTATTATCGGCATGTATTATTTTGGTATATCACCATCGTAATTTTATTACCATCAATTTCTCCAATAATTAAATTATGCAGGGTCCACTTTCGAATAATCATGGCCATTATTTTAAAATTTTATACACCAAGCAAAACGTCACCAAGTTTTATTTTTGGGTACATTTTGAAATATATTTTGATGAAGATGTAGAGGTATTATTTGTAATTTTATAGAAAGAAAAGCTTTTGACTACACCCAAAAGCCCCATTAGTTGTTTATGCAATAGTTTAAGATGGAGGTTTCATCCCAAAAATATTTAAATCTGTGAAAGTTCAGAAAGAGGAGATAGGAATGCTCAAAAGTTGATTATTATTAGTTTGGAAATCCGATAATGGTTACTGGTTAAGTGGGGGAGGCACTAAATTATTATTTGGTGCACGACGGACACACCAAAAGCCTTCGTGGGCTCACAATCAAAGGCAACAGAGGAGACATAAATTGAATCTTATGGCCCACAGGCAATGAAATTATGAGCAGATTAAACCAACTCAACTCAAAGCCAAGGACCTATCTCAACTTTCCCACACAAACTGCATCACCAACTCATCTCTCTCCACTACAATATTATACATTTTCCTTTTCTTTTGCTTACAAACACAATTACCCATTCTTAATTGAGTTACAAATCCCACTCGCATCTCAAACACTAACTGTTACCTAGTAACTTTGTTTCTATTTATAACACACCAATATATACTATAATAACATGTAACATAAAAAAAAAAACAAATTATTCCCTGCATGCATGTTGTTCATTCATCATCTAAAATTGTAATCTCTTGCGTTCAATAAAAAACAAACACAAAAAAGTATTGCATAATCCAAAAGTAAACATATTTACAATCTCAACTAATTTCTGCATCTAATGTAACCATTAATAGTTCTGACCGACATGTCATAATTTTTGTAACCACGCAGCTTCAAAGTGTAAAAAGATCACATGCAGATTAAATAGAGAGAGTTAAAGAAGAGAAAGGAGGGACAGACACACCTAACGGCGGCGTGGTGGAATCGTTTATCGGGCTGGCGCTGGCGGAGAACGTGGAGGTCGCCGCCGGGGCAGAACTCGGTGAGGAGGCAAGACCAGCGAGGGGAATCGAGCGACGCGTAAAGAGTTGGCAAAAAAGGGTGATCCACCACTTGCAGAATCTCTCTCTCAACCTTTGCCCTCGTGTCTTTGTTCCTGGCCACCAGTTCCTTCTTGTCCATCACCTTTGCCGCCAACAGGCACCCGTTCGAGCCCTTCAGCTCCACCAAGTACACGCTTCCGATGTCGCCACTCCCCACGCGCTGCACAAAACGGAGGTCACCCAGTCCCAGGGTGCCACCGCCGCGCTCTATGGCGTCCCAGCACGGGTCCGACGAGGGTGCGTGATTCCTGGCGGTGAACGTCCACTCCGCGCCCGCAGTGGTGGCAGGGTTGTCGGAGTCGTCCTCGGCGGAGGAGTGCATTGTGTCGCTAATGATTCTAACAATAACAACAATGGCAATAATAATGGAGTTGGAGTTTGCTATGTTATGCGTTAGAGAGAGAGAGAGAGAGAGAGGTGCGTGTGGGTGGAAATAGAGAGTTGAGTTCTGTGAAGGGAATTAGAGAGGGAGGTGGGGGCATAATGGGCCGGCAGTTTATTATTGGGCCATCTGGTGCCTTCACAGTAAATAGGCCACTGGGTCAAGGGGCCCATCTGCTTCAATTTTGTTAACTTTTTTTTTGTTTTTTGTCTTTTTATAGTATTGATCATGAATTCTGATTCACGTATTAACAAAAGTAGTAACGTGGGGGAGACACTCCGAATTGCGAACGAGTCTGAATAAAAACGCATGAAAAGAGTTATATTTTAGAAATCTAAACTGTAACTAGTTCTATTCAAGTCTAATTATTACTCTTAACTCCCATCTGAAGAGTTATTTTTAATATTTTGTGACGTCCACTAACAATGTGTTTAAAGAAAATCGAACTACGACCCTACCACATCATTAATAGATAATAGTGGTTCTTTACTTTAAACACAACGATTACATACCCCATCTTCTTTTATTCCAAACATTATTAAATAAACTCAACTTTAAATATTTCTTCCTCCATTATACCTAAAAAAATCACCCATCAAAACTAATAAATCTTATTCAAAACGCACGCCAATCTCTATTGCGACAAATAGGGATCCATCGCTCCCACAAAAGAATTTTAAATCTTTAAAAAATCTATTAAACAAGAAAATAACCAATAATACTATGTGTACCGTCATGGACCGAGTTTGATAACACGCATAAACAGATCATCTACTGATGTCCATATCCAAGACAATAATGTATTAGCACAAATCAAGAGATCTCGAATAATTAGTCTTTATTATTTTTTGAATAGGTCAGTATCAAGACCCAATATAGAAGGAATAGGATGTATATTTTCAATATATAGTAGGGAATACACGAGAAGGAAAGACAAATCACATACTAGCTAAGAGTACATTTATTCTTGGCAACACTGATTGTTCTAGGTTGAAGATCGTCAATACTCTTGCCCGAAACATTTTGGCGCCCACCATAGGACAGATAAAACTATTTTTGTTACCAATACATAAACTGGAGTTTTGAGTCACTATGAGAGGAACGCGACGAACCGCGATGGGGGAGGAAGCCAATGGAGTTCTACCCCCTGACGCAACTCAGACGTTAATGGAGATGATGGAGGCAATGCAGAAACAAAATGAAGAACATGCAGAGGAGTTCCGGAGGGCTTTAAAAGAGAAGGCGCTCAAGCGAGAGAAATGATGGAGGAGTCAATCAGGGTGCAGCTGACGAACAACGCAACTAAAATGCACACAAATCTAGGTATGTACACTGAGAGAACACCAAATCGTAAGGAATTCTCAATGAACAGTGTCAACACAAAACACAAAGAAGAGGGAGTACGTTGGGCTAGAGTTTATTTTGAAACCTTGCAGAGTTATTTTCGTCCTTTTAAGTTTCTTATGGGGTACAGGAAGAATAATGATGGGGTGCAAGAAGAAATACATTTTTTTATTTCAACTATCACTTTTTTTAGGCTTTTTCTTTTTGTATCTATACTTTTTTTCTTCCTGCACCCCTACGTTTTTCATCTACATCCCAAAAATTTATAAATCCCAAAACTGGTCTTAACCTTTTATTTGAAAAAGGACACCGTGCAAAAGTTTGTTTGGCACTGTTCATCTTCTTCATTCATCTCAAGTGCAGAAGTTAACTATTTCATCTCATTAAATCCTGGACAGCAAAAGGTCAATTTGCTTAAATACCCTTATCACCTTAAAATAACTTGATTGCGAATCTACATGATTAAGAAAAAAGAAAACCTTGATTGAAACACACAGTCACGGAAGCAACAATAATAATGAATGTTACCGGAAGCACCAATTCAGAATGTTACCAAAAGCACCAATCCAGAATTGTTACTAGAAGCATCAATCTGGTAGATTTATTAATTTCCTAATCCAGAATACTATGTGTACCGTCATGGACCGAGTCTGATAACAAGTATAAGCAGATCGTTTACCGATGTCCATATCCAAGACAATAATGTATTAGCACAAATCAAGGGATCTCGGATAATTAGTCTTTATTATTGAATTAGGTCAATATCAAGACCCAATATAGAATGAATAGGATTGATATTTTCAGTATATAGCAGGGAATACACGAGAAGGAAAGACAGATCGCATACTAGCTAAGAGTACATTTATTCTTGGCAACACTGATTGTTCTAGGTTGAAGATCGTCAATACTCTTGTTTGGAACATTTTGGCACCCACCATGGGACAGATAAAATTGTTCCCGCTACCAATACATAAACTGGAGTTTTGAGTCATTATGAGAGGGACGCGACGAACTGCAGCAGGGGAGGAAGCCAATGGAGTTCCACCCCGTGACGCAACTCAAGCATTAATGGAGATAATGGAGGCAATGTAGAAACAAAATGAAGAACGTGCGCAGAGGAGTTCCGGAGGACTTTAAAAGAGAAGGCGCTCGAGTGAGAGAAATGATGGAGGAGTTAATCAGGGGAGCGACTCCATAAACAAAATGAGGAGTTAAGAAGCCAGATCGATCGCTAAAACATTGATGGGCGGCAGGAAGTGGAGGTGGAATTGAATTTTCAGCCATTTTCGGAGGAAATCTTGAATGAGCCAATTCCCCAAACTATGTGTTTCCAGAAGTTGGTTCATTCACAAGAAGGCATGGCCCGAATGCTCATATAAAAGTGTTCAGAGCTCAAATGTTGATTTGTGGGGGATCAGGTGCGGTAAGATGTAAGATGTTGGCAGGAACCTTGGTGGGGACGACATTGGATTGGTTTAGTAATTTGCTAGGAGGATCTCTTACGTCATTGGAAGTCTTTACAAAATTATTTGTTGCTCACATTGCGACAAACAAAGCAAAACCCCCAAAAACAACAAATCTTTTTTAGGTGAAGCAATCAATGGAGGAATCTATAAAAGCAATATTTGCATCGTTTTAACGAGGTGGTCGTACAGATTCCACAGTCGAATGAAGAAATGTTTGTAGACCTGAAGAAATGTTTGGTCGAGAACCTTTTGTAAATCTCTGGTGCGGCGAAGACCTGAAGACACGGTGGCTATCAATCTTAGGGCAGTGTCCCATATTAAAGTAGGGGAGTTCACCATGAGGGAGGAGGAAAGTGGCGAAAAAGGCATAGTAAGAGTACAACCGTTGGCAGAAAAGGCAGTGGTAGGAATACGGCCGATCAACAATTGGGGGGGCCTTTGAAGGTAAGAAGGGAGGATTAGGGAGTTATTGGTCCTTATGGAGGTTTTAAGCCTTCCAAATGAGAAGAAAGGAGGAAGGTTCGATTGGGAGCCATCAAAATCACAGTGTCTCAAAAAGAAATTGTCAAAGATGTGAACATGACTAAATTTTTGTGTTTTCCAGAGAAAACAACGAAGTTTATGGGAGGCGACATAAATGCATGGTGTTACACATGTTGTTTACTCAATAAATAAATTACCTCTGGTTGTTTTGAAATTGTTTTCTCCTTATGAGCTTTTGTATAAAATTCTCCCTACTTATCTTGATTTAAAAGTCTTTGGATCTCTCTGTTTTGCTTCCAGTCTTAAAAATAATCGTACTAAACTGGAACCTAGGTTTAGAAAGTGTGTTTTTCTTGGATATAAATCAGGTATAAAAGAGTATGTTTTAGTTAGCACTGATAAAAGATTAAGTAATTCTAGAATTCATATTTTTTTTTGTCAATAAGAATCAGGACAACAACAATGGAAATAATGAAGAAGAGACACATAATCAAGAAAGTAAAGATCAAACAACAAGTCATGACAGAACTACAAGTATTGATTTTAGTACCTGTAAAATTGATTTTCAAGTATTGTGGGTTAGTTTTAGATACTTTTATTTTAAAAGTTATTTTTCTTCGTGATAACGTTCGAAAATAAATATTTTTTTAATAATAAAAAATTGTGGGTATTGAGAATTATAGATTTTTATAATTATTATTCTTTGAATGATTAAACTTCTTTTTGGTAAAAGTATTTTGAAAAAATATTTATATAAGGTTTTAAAAATTAAAACAAAATCTGTTGCTATTTTTATATCAAAATATTTATTTTGTTACCGTATTAAATGATTTAATAAAAATAATACGGAATTATTTTTAGTAAATTTTTTTTACTTCCAAATTTTTTAGCAAATTAATTTTATTAGATAAAATAATATATAACATTGAAATTAGGACCTTTTATTTGGGTAATAATTCATTATTGAATCTCAGTATATTTTAATTTTAATGTTATATATATTTAATTACAATTCAATTGATCTCGAATTATTACGATTTAATACTAAAAAAATTCTGGAAGACTTTTTAAAAAAATTTATGAAGGTGTTTCTATGTTTTTACCTTTAAGATATAGTGTAGGTTGCAAAACCTTCAAACACTACCCCAACAATGATCAAGCTTCAAAATATTTTTGTGCGGGTAAAGTTGAAGCTTAGGATGATTACGTTGCTATTTATTCTTAGGATAAAAAAACTCATTTATATTTACTTTTGTTACTTTTTTTAGGGGAGTTTTGAATAAAGCCATATTAAAGTCCCCCAAATGGCTTTCGAAATTATTATTTCTGCAAATATTCTGGATTAGGATTTTGAATTTAAAAAAGTAAAACTTTATCTGACGAACAACGCAACTGAAATGCACACAAATCTAGGTATGTACACTAAGAGGACACCAAATCGTAAGGAATTCTCAATCAACAGTGTCAACACAAAACTCAAGAGGGAGTACGCTGGGCTAGAGTTTATTTTGAAACCTTGCAGGGTTATTTTCGTCCTTTTAAGTTTCTTATGGGGTACAGGAAGAATAATGATGGAGAGCAGGAAAAAACACTTTTCTTTTCAACTATCACTTTTTTTTAGGCTTTTTCTTTCTGTACCTCTATATTTTCTTGCTGCACCCCTACGTTTTTCATCTGCACCCACAAATTTATAAATCTTAAAACTGGTCTTGACCTTTTTTCAATAATAAAAGGACACCTTGCAGAAGTTTGTTTGGTATGATTCATCCTTTTCATTCATCTCAAGTGCAGAAGTTAACTATTTCATCTAATTAAATCCCGAGCAACAAAAGGTCAATTTGCTTAAATACCCTTATCACCTTAAAATATCTTCCTCTATCGCTTGATTGAAAGGATCATACACTTTCTCCTATTTTTTACAGCATAACGAATTATATTATTAAAATAAGTAAGGTAAACTTGCTTTTGTCGATTGCACTCTGATAGTGAATCTGCATGATTAAGAAAAAAGAAAATCTTGATTGAAAACATATAGTCATAAAAGATGCAAAAATAATGAATGTTACTGGAAGCACCAATCTAGAATTCTACCAAAAGCACCAATTCAGAATGTTACCAGAAGCACCAATCCAGAATTGTTACTGGAAGCATTAATATGGTAGATTTACTAATTTTCCAATCCAAATTTTTTGCAGATTCCATAATCTGGAATGTGAAAAAATAAATACGGATTTTCTATTCCATAAAACTACCAGACTGCATTGTCTGGAGTAATACCTATGAACTGCAAAAACAAAAAAAAACGTATAGATCCAAAAACCAAAAAAAAAAATTACTTACCTTCAGGGAACCGTCAAGCACCAAGTCTCCAAGACCACCCTAAACCACCAACAAAAATACGATATGGAAAGGCGCCACTAAAAGAGGAATGGAGTCCGTTAAGTGTATTTTAGGATTTTTATAAAATAATAGGGACAGTTTTGTTTTTACAAACATTATGGGGTTCAGGAAGACAAACAGGGTGCAGGAAGAAATTACCCGTTTTTTAAAGCCTTGGCCCATTTAGCTGGCCCAGCACTTCTACTATCCGGCACTCATTCTTCATATCCTCTAACCCAGTGTTTTAAAAAATCTGGGCCCATTCATTTGGCCAAACTCTTCCACTATTTGAAACCCGTGTTTTTATATCCACACTATATTTTTAACAAAAGGTTGGATTCATTAGTCCAGAAGTTTTGCTATACGCCAACCCCTGTTTTTGTTTATACACCCACCAACATTCATTTTTTCTAAAAAGTTTGGGCCTTGTCGTTAGGCCTAGTATTTCTACTATTTGGCACACGTTTTGACATACACAACAACCAACAAATGTTTTTTGAAGAGTAAAATAAATAATAAATATAAATACAATTTTGGCACTATGCCCAAATAAAAATTCTAAAAAACCCTAAAGCCTAAACAATTTTACCAATTTTGGCCTAGTATTATTTTTTGCTTTTTTTTGCAGGAAAGATAAACATTCTAAAAAACCACATTTTTTTGCATATTTAATTAAAAAAATTGTCTTAGGACGAGTATTGTAAGGTGCTAATACTTTTCTTATATGTAACTGACTTCTGAACTCTAAATTCTGTTTTGCGAACCTTTCTTTTCAATTTTTCTATAATTTTTCATAATAAACTATAGTGACGACTCTCTCTAAGTTTTTATAAAAGTTTTTTTTTGTGTCGTCCCATCATAATCCTAGTTGCGACAAATGGTTATCTTTTAGTCATTAAAACAAGTTTTTTGTTGAGTTAGGTAAAAGAATGAGACTTCACAAAGGAACTTAGGTTCTTTTCACACGAGAAATTAGGATTTGGAAGTAATTTTGATTATTGATGTTATAGTGTTTGATTGAGTATCATATGGCAAGAGAGAGGTGTTCAAATATAATGTAATTGGAACATTTTCACTTGTACAAATCCAAATTGCCGGTTTACTTTTTTTTCTTGTTTTGGTATGTTATAAACTATTAAAACTTCTTTTATAGCAAAATTTCCTAAGTTATTTAGTCGAGATAGTAAGCAAATTGTATATTTTGCTAATATTTGTCAACTCTAGAAAACAATAGTTGAAAATTTCATTTTTATTACTTGTTCGATTTATATACTTAGAATATAATAGAAGTTCTCAGGAATTCAAAGAAGTCAATTTGACTCTTGACCCAATTTCTTAAACACAAGTCGTCAAAAACTAACATTTAACTCAAGAATATAGTCTCTCCACTCATGGAGTAACTCACACATAAAAATTGTCAATGTCTTTTCACCTATAATAGTGATTTAGATACTAGTGAAACTTAGAAATTTCTTATCATGATTTTATGCTCAATACACACTACATCTAAGTCAAACAATTACCCCATGATAATTGTCACCCATATTAATCCAAGCAATACAAAATTTCACCACATAACTATCACTTCAGGTCACCAAATTATATGTCTTATTCTCATACAACTTTCAGATATACATATATCATCACCATTTATCATCACACATTAAAGATCTCATAAAATTCCAAATGTCAAAACATTAAATCATTTATATTAAAATATTAACCATAATTGTTAACTTTTAATTAACAAACTTTTATATTCATGTTCTTTGTAGAACCTAAATAAAACATCCAAAGATATATTAATCTACAAGTTTTAAGTTGACTATTTATCCTAATTTGGTACAAAATTATACTCAAATCGGCGTTGAAGATCCAGAAAAGTGAGATACAATCTACATTGTATCTCACATCACTGCGTCTAAAGTCATACTCATATAGGTGAATATCTTATGCAAATATCTTTATCAATGAGTCTTTCACTTCTTTGTTAGCTTAAAGACATCCCTCCAGACTAAATCACATCATTGTGGATGAAACTATAATGCAAATATTTACATCAAAAAGTTTTTTACACCTTTTTAGGCTTCGCCACATCCTTGTGAGAGAAATGATGATGCAAATATCCACATCAACAAGTTTTCCACACCTATGTGGTATTTGTATCATAACTTTGTGGATGAAACTCTAATACAAATATTTACACTAATGAGCTTGTGTGGGCCTAACCTTATCTATGTAGGTGAATTCTGGTGTGAATATCTCCATCAGTTAGCCTTCCACCCACCTTTAGACTCAGCCACACTCCTGTAGATGAAACTCTAATGTAAATATATGAACAAGTCTTCCAAATCTTTGTAGGTTCATTCACACATCCTAACATGAAATTATTGACAAAGTTCAATATCAACTCAATTGTTCACAACCAAGAGTATTAATTCATCTCATCAACAAATTAACTATTCAATTCAAATAATCTAATACTGATGAAGTCACGAGTAGGCTAACACCAACTGAACAAGGACTTCAACCACCCTAGTCAACTTAAGACCCATGCCTGACCATTCCCAAACGAATCACTAGGAGCATTGCACATAAGCAAGGTTTTGGCACTAATTATTCTCTTTACTTTGCTTTTCATTAATGTAGGGTTCTTTTGTAAACAAATTGGGCTCACATCAAGCCCATTTGGGAATCCTAGGTCCTCACTTAGAAACCCTAGGGCACCCACTTGCTCTTAGGTGTCTTCCACACACATTAAACACATGTTTAAATGTATAAAGCGTGACTCTTTCCTAGATCCACTTTTTTAGGTGTTTTTTAAGGAGGACATGAGAGAAAATTTTAAATTCAAATCTTCTTCTCCCATTAAGATTCTCTCTCACCCATACTATAAATAAGATCATGCCCTCTTGTATATTTAGCTTGAATTTAAAGCAAAGTTACTATACTAGTTTTGTGAGAGAAGAGTTCTCCACTTTGTTAGTCTTATATTAAGTTGTGAATTCAAGTGGTGATTCTGATCATCACTCATCTTGACGTAATCTCCAAGTGACGTGACTTCTTCCATTACTTTCAATCCATAAGTTTTTTTCCATTCTTTTCTTCTTTCATTACCTCCTTTTATCTTTTCATTTCATGTTATTTATTGTCTACTTTCATTTTCACCGTTGTTCTTATTCTTGTGTGTTATTTTTCTTTTACACTCGTTAAAAACCATTTTCACCCTTATAGAATCATCTTTGAGGTAAAAACAAATCTACTAACAATCTTCAATGACTTCACTATATCTTAAACTTCAATTAATTAATAAATTAAAACTCTAAAAGAAGATGTGTGGTTTGATTGAAGTTATATCAAATACCATTATCATTATACTCATCTCTCAATAAAATAAAAGGAATCAGTACCACATGTAACAATTATTTACCCTATAGTTCAATCTCATTAAAGTTTCATTCTTACAATTATCAATTTTTTTTTTCAAATACAAACTTGAGTTAACTTCCCTTGCAATAGTTGGTATATTTTTCTCAATGTCTCAACTTGATTTTACGAAAAAAGTCAGATTCAAAGATTAAACAGATAACAAATATTATTTTTTAAACTCAAATCATATATATAAATCAAAAACTCATTCCAAAAAAGAAACTAAAAATATAGGAGTGAAAAATTGAGATGGAAAAATTTGATTGATTAAGATTGATTGAAACTTTGTCATGTACTTTAATCATAAAAAAAAATCTAAAAAATTAGGAAAAAGTGAGAAAATAGATATTTTAGAAAAATAAAAATTGAATTTTTTATATATTATGTATAAACATAACTTTTAAATGAAAAAAATATTTATTTATTTAATTTTCCTGTTTTATAAATGAACGTATAAAAATATAAAAAAATAATAAATGATATTTTTTGTAAAAAAATTATACTAAAAAAATTATACTATAACATATAATTTGACATTGGCCACAAATACCAAATAAGTATCACACCAACTTCTACATAACCACAACCAAAACTAATATTGGCTGATCCATTTGCAATAAAAGAAACAGACTAAATAATTAAACCAGTTGTAAGAAATAAATAACATTTAAACCCCAACCCAATGATTGTCTGCCACATCGTGGTTTCATCTAAACCACATAGTTCATGGTTAGTATATGTCCAGATTACAAACATAATATATGTATAATCCATTATATAAAAAAACAAAAAAAAAAGTACTGATGATTTACACTGATTTCATACATATAAAATGGTTTTTTTTTATTATTTATAATTGATTTTCTCTTTATCCAAATGATTTATTTTTTCTATTATTTACCTAATTTTTTGTTTAGTCACCTCTTCTTTCTCTATTTCTTTTCTTGCTTAAAGAAAACGATAAGTAACTTATGTGTTGAATTAGGACTGTATTGCTTAAACAGAGAAACCATTATTTTGTTTTTAGTGAACTTAGGAGACAGTGACATGCAATGGCTATTAGCTAGAGATAGGGTATCTAAGAGAGATCCCATGTAAATTCTACTGTACAAATCTTATTAATTTATAAATTATATTAAAATTTATTTACTAATATAATATTATAATTATTTAAAATTTGTTGAACTTATCGTATTATTTATTACATATCAAATTATTATCAAAAAAATTTATAATATATAACATCATATAATTTAAACTTAAACTTAAGTTGATAGAAGTAAGTAAAAGTGGGTGGTACATATACTCTTATCTTCGTGACTTAGTTAGCCAAAAAATCACGTACAAGTAGGAACCTGCACCCAGAAAGAAAAATTCACGTTTGAATCTATACCAAAATTAAAAGAAAGCTTACAAATAAAGGAAAATGTAGACATAAAATACTTTTTACCTAATAAGAGAAAGACATAGAAATTGTATTAATTATTATATAATTAATTATGTTTGTAGTATATGGATATGATATTTGTTGTAATCCTTCTGAAATAATAGTTTTATTTGAAGTTTATTTTGTTTGATGTTTTTATTTTTTTATTAATTTAGATTTTTTTTTAAAAGATATCAACTTTTTTGTTGGTGAGAATTTAGTTCTTTTAATATGAGTGTTTTGATCTTCATATTTTTTCTTTTTTTATATATATAATTCTATGTTATACGAGGGTTAAACTTTGAAATATCAGTTGGAATGTGAAGTTTTATAATGATGTTTAATATGTAAAAGATTTAATAAAAAAATAATGAATTATATGATACAAAGATTTAGAAGAATATGTTTAAAAATTAAGAATATAGTTAATTAGGATTTTTTAATAAATAATAATAATAATTGCTACTATTTATTTGTTTTATTTTTTAATAGAAAATATATATTTCTATTGTTTTATTTATTTATTTAGTTTCATTAAATAATATTTTTTATTCATTTCCTTTATTTGTGTACCAAGAAAAGAGGCTACAGATGGAAACATTTGATGGGAAATAAATGGAAATGAACCCAAACCTACTGGGATCGGCTAGGATCATGGATAAAATATTTGTTAGATTTTTTTAGTTTTTTGTAAATAAAAATCAAGTTTTTCAACTATTTTAATTTTTTAAAGTTTGATAATGTTTTTGTCTTTTAGCCTTTGAACCAGTTCACTCGTGTGCGTGTTTAATAATCAAGCATATCCTATATAGTCTATTTAAAGATGGATAAAATAGATGAGGTTACACAAATGTAACAACTTTCTATACCAATCGCCGTAATCCAACCCTCAATAAACATATCGATTTTGTATGCGTACCTAAGAACATTTCAAAAAACCGACAAAAATAAAATAATTAAAAACAACGTTAATCTTAAATCGATAACATATTATTACATTAATATGATATTAATTACAATAATTTAGGTTCATATGAGTTAAAGATCAATATAAATTTATACATAATTTTATTTAAAATTAGTAAATATTATGTTTTAATAACATTTATGGTTCATGAACATTCAATAATTTTATGTTATTAAGGAATAATAGTTTATATTTTTTTTTCTTTAATTCATTAAAGTATTTTTTAGGATAAAATTGTGATGAAACTTTAAACTCCAAATATCTCAATTACGATAGTTGATCTAACAATACATTTTAACTATGTTTTCTCAACCAACTTGAAGTCGAAACAATTATCCCTCGTAACTATTCAAATTGAAAAACTATAGTATAGTTTTTAGAGTTGTATACATTCTTGGCACCACATGCCACCTCTGTTACTAAAGAAGACCACCAACATCATCTTATGAAAAATATCTTCAAAAAGGACACAGATTTAGTAGGTAAGTGAATACAATAACGAAAATAGTTTGTAAAAAATCTTAAATTAAATGTTATATAAAAACAAAACAAAAATAGTTTTGGTGCAATAAAACTAAATAAAGTTGCTAGTTTGTTATATAAGTATCAATATAAATAAAATAAATATATTTATTCTTGTTTTAAGAATGATGATGGTGGAAATTGATATGTTGTCCAAGAGGTTGAACGTTCAGATTTTTCTTTTGTAGTTGGTGTGCAATATGAATGGCTCCCTCCATTTTGTTCTCACGGTAAGATGATTGGATTTGAGCTTGCTCAGTGCTAAGTGATTCATGATCAAGATTGTGTTCCTGGGCCTCAACATAAACCTGGAGGGGCTAATGCAGGGTCACTCTTGGGTCACCTTGCTTCTGATAAAACAGGTGGAGAGGAGGATGATTTTGTAAATATGCCTCCTCTCGAGGATACCTCATATCATGATAGGTCCCCATCCAGGCAGGGGTTGTCCACTCCCACTTCGGATTTCCCAAAATCGGGGATGCTAAGGAATTCACCTGTTGTTATGCAAGCCAAGGGCTTAAATTCACATTCAGTTACAACTCTTATTGATGATCATCATGAGGAGGTCTCTACTCCTGTGGCTGCACCATCTCCGTTGCATTCTACCTCTCATCGAATGGCTAAATTTCCTGCAGTTTCTAAAGCACCAATTAAGACTCCAATTGATGGTCATCATGTGGAGGTCTCTGCTATTGTGATTGTACCATCTTCGATACCTCATACCTCCCATCGACAGGCTAAATCTGTTGGGGATGTTAAAGCACTATCGTTGGTCCTGCAAAATCACTTTTCCTCTCTTGATGGTTTGAAACTACGGATATTGTTTCAAAATTTTGGGTTGATCCTAATGAGATGGAGGAGGATGTCAGTGATACTGGGAAGAAAATAGTTTGCACTAAAAGAAAACTAGGGAGACCACCTAAGGGGACTGGTAAGTCCAAAAAAACTGCTAAGGCAATTATCTCTACAACATCGTAATGAAAGTCTCTTCATTTTTCTGAAATGCTAGAGGACCCCGACCACAAAACTGTGGAGATGTTGATTAGTTTACTTAAACTACATAAACCCCTCCTGGTTTTTCTTATTGAACCTATGATGTCGTATACTAATACTTTTGATGTCCTTTTCAAATCTGTTAATATGCATTTGGTGGATACGTCTCCTATTATTAATAAAGCTACTAAGCTTTGGTGTTTGTCCATTCCTAATCTTGTCCAAAATTTCTTGGTCAATGATCAGTTAATTTTTGTAATTTTTCTTCTGCATGATAAATGTTTTAGCTTTGCAGGTGTTTATGGTGCTAACACATACTTGGCTAGAAGGTTTTTGTGGAGGGATCTTAGTTTCTTCATAGGGCCTTGGAGTATTCTGGAAGATTTTAATGTTGTGCTCTCGACGAATGACTGTAAAGGGGGGGGGGGGTGACTCCTAATCAGGTTTCTTGTAATGAATTCCTTGATTGGATTAATAGTAATGATATTTCTTGTATGCCTTTTACTAGATTTTGTTATACTTGATGTAATGGAAGGAGAGAGTTGCATAGAATTCATAGAAGACTGCATATGGCTTTATGTAATGGAGTGTGTCTGGATGAATGAGATTCTTGTACTTATGAGGTTCTTGTTAAAATTTGTTCTGATCATTCCCCTATTCTTGCTAGTCTTGCTAGTAATTCGTTGAGAAAGGTTAGCAATTTTTGTTTCTTTTCTATATGGCTTCAGGACACTTCATGTCTGTAGCTTATTCATGATTCTTGGGCTAATAAGGTTGTTGGTTGTCCTATTTTTATTTTGCAACGTAAGTTAAAAAGGTTGAAAATTGAGCTCCCAGACTAAAATAAAATTTCTTTTGGTAATGTTCACAATGCATTTCTTCTTAAGCAGGATCTCCTCCTTGGTATTAAACAAAACTTAGAGACTGGTAATTTGTCTAATATTGATGGACTTCTCCGTCAAGAAAAGATTGTTAAGGAGGAGCTTGATCATGCTTTTCACTGCCAATATTTGTTTTGAAAAGAAAGGGCTAAGATGTTATGGTTCAAAGATGGAGATCGAAATACTGCTTTTTTCCATGTTGTGGTAAACAAGAGAAATAATTCTAGTGGAATTCATCGTCTACGGATTGATAATGAGGTTATTAAGGATCCTAAACTCATTAAGGATCATATTTTGGACTTTTATAAAAATATTTATGCTGAGTCTATTTCTAATGTTCAAGATACAAGTAATATGAAAGATTTTATCAGTTCTTATATTTTTGAGATAGTTTCTTCTGAGGAGAATATGATGTTGATTAAATGTCATGATTTTTTGGAAATCAAGACTGTTGTTTTTAATCTTAATGGTAATATTGCTCCTGGTCCTGATGGTTTTGGTGGTGATTTCTATCGTTCTTGCTAGGACATTATTGGGACAAATGTTTGCAGTGTTGTTCAACAATTTGTTAAACAAAATTGGGTTCTCCTTGGAATGAACAATAATGTGGTATCTCTTATTCCTAAGATTTAGGGTTCTGACTCCATTAAAGATTACAGGCCAATTGTTGTTGCTAATTTCAAATTTAAGATTATTTCCAAGATACTAGCGAATAGGCTTGCACTTGTGGCTGCTAGAATCATTTCTCCTAATCAATATGGGTTTGTGCAAGGTAGACTGATTCATGATTGCATTGGTATTACTTTTGAAGCTATTAACATGATTTCTAAAAAGGTTAGTGGAGGTAATGTGACTTGCAAAGTTGATATTCATAAAGCCTTTGACACTCTGAATTGGAAGTTCTTATTATTTTTGACACGCTTTGGTTTTCACCCCTCGTTTGTCAGTTGGATTAGTACAATTCTCTATTCAGCTATGCTTTCTATCATAATAAATGACAGTTTGGTGGATTTTTTTCCTTACAGTAGAGGTATCAGACAAGGAGATCCTTTGTCTCCTTTACTTTTTTGTCTTGTAGAGGAAGTTCTTAGTGGAGGTATTTATAAGCTTGTCAATGATAAGAAAATTTTACATATGCATAGTCCACAAGGTTATCTCACTCCCTCACATATTTTATATGATGATGACATATTTATTTTTTGTAGGGGGATATTAAGTCTCTTAAAAATTTGAGTATTTTTCTTAAAATATATGGTGATTTTTCTGGTCAATATATTAATAACTCTAAAATTAGTTTTTTCACTATGGATAATTCTACAATATTTGTCACCAAAATTCAACGTATTCTTTCTTGTAGTCATGATTGTTTGTCTTTCAATTATTTAGGACTATCTATCTTTGTTGGTGTTCCAAAATGTCGATTTCTTCAACCTTTGGTTGATAAAGTCAAATTGAAGACAACATCTTGGAAAGGTAAATATTTTATCATGATGGGTCAGATTCAATTGGTCAATACGATGATTACTGGATTTCTAGCTCATAACTTTAATATGTATAAATGACCTATTTCACTTTTTAACCAAGTTGAGCAGTGGTGTCGAAATTTTATTTGGACTGGTGGTATTTTGAAAAAGGCATAGTCACCGTGAATTGGGATACGATTTGTTCTCCTCTTGAGAATGGAGGTTTGACGATTATTAATCTTCGTCATGAAAATAATGCATATCTTCTTTAAGCTTGCTTGAAACTTTGCTTATAGCAATAAGCGTTGGTCTTTTCTACTGAAAGCCAGGGTTCTGAAATCAAAATATGAGTTTAGAATGGTTTATATATCTTCATCTTTTTGGCCTGGAATTAAGTAGTTTTATTCTACTATACTTGATTATACTTCTTGGAATATTGGTACAGGTACTTTTATTAATTTCTGGAATGATAAATGGTATTCTACTACTTCTTTAGCAAATATTGTAGGGTTATCTGATGGTGCTAGCATTCTGGATACAATCTCTCAGTTTTGGGCAAGTTGTGATTGGAATATTCCCTTGTCTTTACCGTAGATGCCTCATTTTTTTAATCATATCATGGTTAGGGAGGAGCAGGATATTCCTAATTGGATTCTAGATGAGTCTGGTCGTTTCACTCTTAAATCGGCTAAGATTTTTTTCTTGGAACCAGGAGTTCCCTGTGGTTGGGGTAAATTAATTTGGTCTTCATCTATTTCGCCTTCCAAAACTCTAGTACTTTGGAAAGATTTTCATGAGCGTCTTCCTACAGATCAACATATTCAAAATAAAGGTTTGCATATATGTTCTATGTGTACGCTTTGTGAAAAGCATGAAGAATCTATTCAACATTTATTTTTTGAATGTTCTAATGCTTTGCATATTTGGAGTTGTGTTCGGCAAATTTTTCTTACTTCTCAGTTCCCTAATAAGGATGATCCTCTTTCTTTTATTAAGAGTGATGGTAGTCCTTTGGTTAAATTGATTAAGCTTGTTGTGATAACTTTTTCTATTTGGATGATATGGCGTATAAGGAATTATGCTAGATTTCAGGATAAGATTGAGGTTTCTAGGGATACTTCGTTAATTAAATATTTAACTTGTCTAGGGGGAAATTTGTCTAAAGCTTCAATGAAGAATGCTCTGTTGGATTTCAACGTGATTCAGTTTTTTGGTATTAATACTCGTAGTGGTAAATTTCTTTGTCCTATTCCAGTTAGATGGGAGTTTCCTTCACCAGACTAAGTTAAAATTAACACTGATGGGGTGCTAGGGGGTATTCTGGTCTTGCTACTTGTGGAGGTATTTTCCATGGGAATATGAGGGAGTTTATTGGTGCTTTCTCTGTGTTTCTTGAAGTTTTATGGAGTTATACATGTTGTGGAGGAAGCTCAAAAGATGGGGCTTACTAATGTTTAGCTTGAATGTGATTCTGCATTGGTTTGTCTTGCCTTGGTCTGTGGATGCTTTGTAATTGATGGAATACTTGTCTTAATTACTGTTCAAAATCAGGTTTAGGGTTACTCATGTTTTTCGTGAAGGAAATATGTGTGCTAATAAGTTGGCTAATTTAGGATTTATTCATAGAGAATCATTTCATTTGTATGATAGGTTTTCATCTAGTCCGTCCTTAGAATTCTTTATGAATATGTATAGTCTACCTATGTATTGTTTTTGTTAACATATGAGTTTTGGTCTAGTCTTTCCATATTTTTGTTTGTATTTTTTTAATAATATTTTTTTAATGATATTTTTTTCATATGATGACAAATGATTGTTGTTACTTGAGATGTTAGCCTAACTAAGATGTCAAGTTTCATAATGATGCCTAACATGAAAGTTTTTATAGAAAATAAAAAAAATATGATTTTTTTGAATATTTCTTTTTATTTACATCAAGGATTCTTTTCCCTTACTGGTAGCAAGAGGTAAATTTCCTTTGAGACATATAAATATCGAAATAAATTATTTCTTACAATCTGTGAATAATTTTTTGACAACGAATCATTTAAGTTTCAAAACATCAAATATTTTATATACTTTTTTTTTCAAATAAACTTAAATGTGAATGTTTGATTTTAGTTTCTTAAAAGAAAATGTTTTCACTTTTTAAAAAGTTGAAGTTGAAGTTTTTGTCTTTATTATGTAGGATGTGACATTGGCTAACTACTTATGTTTAATAATAGATACAATAAACATCTCATATAATACTTGCTATTATTTCTGGTATAATATCAAACATATGATATCTCCAAATAAAAATATATCTTTAAATAAATGCTACATTTTATCTTAAAAATAAATTTAAAAACTCAAATTAATTAATCCATTTTACTTAGTTGTTAATACAGTTATTTTCATACAAATTAATTTAAATAAGACGATAGTATACTGCATTGAAAAATAATTAAGTTTATTATCAACAGGGTAATCAAAATGAATCAATGATATAATTATTCAACATTCTAAGATTTGTTTGGGTGAACGCCGTAACGTAGAATAAAGATATTGAAGAGAGAATGTGTGGAGATTTGAGAGAAATGATGTGAGAGAATTTGAGATGAAAGTTTAAAGATACTGGAGGTGTTTGAATTATGGTATGTTAGACTAGATGTGTAAAGAAAGTTTATAAGAATTTCTGAATGATGGATGATTGTGAGAGGATTTTAATTTTTTTTTAAATATGTAAAATGTTATTTTACAAATTTATCTTTACCTATTAAAAAAAAAATAATGAAATAATTTATTTTTGTTTAAAAATAAACATCTTTAACATATTTCGTAAATTTAAAAATTAAATTTAGAAAATAAATATATATTAAATATAAATATATATAATTTAAAAATTATAATTAGAAAAAATATGTATTCAACACAATAAATTAAAACAGAACTTCAAGTAATTTCTTAAAATATTAAACATGTACTATAAAATTGGAAAATAAATTATAAAATAAATAAGATCTCTTATAAATAAAAAATATTATTTTTATTATTAAAAACCATATAAAAATGAAAATAAAAAATATTACAACAACAAAAATAAACAAAGAATTTCATAAAACATTCTTATTAAATAAATTATAACTCATAAACATAATAACTATACACAAAAATATATTAATATAAACACAACAATAAATTAAATAAAAATAAAAATTCAATTAATTTCTTAAAATTTTAAACATATACTATAAAATTGAAAAAAAAAATCACACAGCACCTAAATGCAAATAATTAATATACTCTCACTTTTTTTATTGTAAATAGTACATTCACACAAATTAAAACAGACCCTAAAGGTAATAAAAAAAAAGTGAAAAGTGAGATTAAAATTGAGGGACGAAAATGAAGAAAAACGTTAGTAGTTAATTTGATTTATGTGAATAAATTTGGTTGTATATTAATATATTTAGTTAATAATTTATAAAATAAGTTTTTAAAATTAATTTAATGTAAAGAAATTTAAAAATGTAAATTAGAGTTAAAATAAATTTCAAATTAAGATAAAATATTATTATAAAACCTTAATAAATAAATAAAATTCTAGTTCAGAATAAAATTATATTAAAATAAATCATAAAAATGTTAATTAATTTTATTTTATTTATATATTATTTTAAAATATATTTTAGTTATTAATTATTTAATATAAAATTTATGCCTATATAAAAGAAGATTCTCCTATTTTTCCATTTTATCCTTATATCAATATTTTATTTTATTGTTTTAGAAATATATAATAAGAGGTTTTTTTGTCATTTTAGTGTTATCTTGGACATTCCTATCATTTTCTTTTTTTGGTATTCACTCTCATTTTTTCAATTCTATAATTTGAATACCAAATGTAACTTTCTTAACAACTTCTCACTTTTCTCTCCATCAAAAACTTTCCACTTCTCTCCCTCTCTTAATTTCCCTTAATCAGATACAATATTAATATATCTGAAACCTCACCCCCTTCTCTCACGTCCTTTTCTCTTAGAAACACATGCATTCTCACTTTTTTCTTTTCTATTTTATGTAGATACTTACGTAATCTCATCCTCATTCTTTTTTTTTTTTTCTATTTTTTCTGGTTTTGTTCCAATTGTTTCATCTTCTCTACATGCATTGCATTTTTGTATATAGGATGTTTTTGTAGATAGGATTTTGTATATAGTTTTTTTTATTGGTTTACAGTTGTCGTCATCAAGAGCATGAAGTTTGATCCCTTGGTTGAATTAGGATCTCTTCGTCTAACGCACTCTCTTCTCCACCTCACCTCACTCACTCTACTTCCCCCACTCTTAAATGAGTAAGTTTCTCTATTCACATGGCGTCTATCACTTATTTCTTCACTATTTTTCTCCTAAATCTTTTTTCTTTTCTTGTTTTATTAAAGATTCAAATGCTCTTTTTTTTTTCTTATCAAGAGCATTAAAATGATTTTTTTTTTTTAAACATTAACTACTTTTCTGTCTTCCAAGATAATTTTTTTAAGTCTTCAAAGATAATTTTTTAAGCCTTTAAAACTAAAAAGGGATAAATATTTTATTAAGCTTATTTCCATGTTTCTGTTTTGTTCTCAAGCTACTTAAGATACGAAGGTGTAGAAGTCATTAATCCAGATGGTAAAGAAGACTCAGAGGAGGAAGCATAAAGATGAAGATGGAAACAAGAGTGTTTATTTATTTATTAATTTTATTTATTTATTTCCATTGACTCTTTTATGTAAAGGAAAGAGATAGTTACTCGAAGATGATGCAATCATATATTTGTATTTGTTTAGATGTAATATTATTAGTGACACTAAAATGGATTTAGTTTTAATAAATCTTATTAAATATATAATAGATACATATAACCTCTTTTATTCAACTTTTAATATTAAACATAATTATATATAAATAATAAAATAAAAAATACGGATACACAAGCGTAAGAGAGTCTATATTTTCGCTAGTATATATATAAACTAAGTTAGTATTTCGAATACGTCAAGATTTAGTAGATTTGAAAGGATTTATTGAATTTTGTTTAATCAATTTTTCTATTTCACACACTTTCTTTTAAGAGAACACGAATTAGTTTGATTTAGATTCAGAATCAAATATAAAAACCGATTATTTAATTTAATTTAATTCTGATTAAATAATATTTTATAATTCATTTTTGGATTCGATCTTTTAATTTTATAACCATAAAATTATTAATTTTTTAAAATTTTTAAATAAAAGCATAGTATGTTTTTTTTCTATTATTTTCCATATAAGAAATGTTTTAACTTTTTTCTCTTCCCCTCATAAAACATGAAACTTTATTATTTTTTACTTTTTGCACATATTTTAATTTTTAGTCGCTAGCAATAAAATATTGACTATTACGTAAAATATAATAAAAATATTATTATTATTATTATTATTAGCAAAATTATATTTAGATACTTTTATATTATGTAACTTATTTTAACTTTTATATTATTTATAATAGTTATTTCACTATTTGGATATTATACTTCAATAACCACTACAAGAATTAAATAGTAACTAATTTTAGACACAAAAAATAATTAGTTGCTATATTGACTAAATTAGATAATATTTTAGAGACAAAAATTTATTGATTCCTAAATTAGTTTCTATTATTGATAAATAGTTTCTAATTAGCTACCAAGATTTTTGCTACCAAATTTAGAATCTAAATAGTAATTTATAGCGCGATAAATCATTAACAATAGTTAAAATAATATCTAAAACCTTGCATAGAAATGATAGAACATGGTCCCTAAATGTCCATATGAAGCAATTCAAAAATTTAGTAGCAAAAGTACTTAAAGCAAAAGGAAATTTCTTTTGTCTTGCACGATGGCAAGTATCACAGACATGCAATTTTTCAGCAGTAATGTGGGGATATTGAGTTCTCAAAACATTTAGTCTTTCACCAGATATATGTCTCATTCTATAGTGCCATAGATTCATGTCCTTAACAATACAAATGAAAGAAGGAACACTATGAGGTGTGGTATTATTTCTAAAACTAGAATATTAAAAAATGTATAAACCAACTTTAATATCAACTAAACCAATCCTCTCTTTGGTTTGACTGTCTTGTATAGGATAACGAGCATAGGAAAAAAAATCAAATTGCAGTTCAGAGTATGAATCAATTTTGAAGTAGATACGAGATTGAAAGCAAATTGTGGGACATATAAGACATTAGTAAGATGCAGTTTGTTATTGAAGATAATGGTTCCAGGAATATTAGAAAAGGCATGTCTGCCATTTGGTAGGATAAGCCGAATAGGTTTAATGATTTTTTATGAGGTAAATTCAGATAAGGAGTTGCAAACATGATCAATGACCCATGTGTCTATAAGCCAATAGTTTTTAGAATTATGTAATTTATTTAAAACATAAATGTTACCAATTGGAGACTAGACAACTGCTTTGTGTGAGGGATCCACAGTGAAGGTTCCCACTTGATTCACTTGCGCTTGGCTGGCAACAGAACCATTGGTGTTTTTCTTGAGAATTTCAGACAGGGCCTAATATTGCTACATAGTGAGGCAAAAATCACTAGTTTTCTGTTTTTTCTTGCCATGCTCAGAAAAAAACATCATCAGATATCACAACATTGGTAACACTAGTTTTACCACTGTAAATTTTGTACCCAGGGGGTAACCATGCTTTTTGTAGCAGGTACCAACAATGTGACATGTTCTGTTACAGTGGGTGCATAGTTTCTTTCCAAATTTATGAGTTTTGCTTTCTTCATTAGGAAAACAATTTTTTTGCGAAAGCAAGCATTTTCAGTATGACCATTCTTACCACAAAAAGAGCAAACAATAGGGATATTGCGATTAGAACTAACATTATTCACACTGGTAATCAAAAAATTACTAGACAGTTGGCTCTCCTGTTGAGCCACAAGGGAAAAGATCTTCGTTATGGAAGGTATGAGTTTCCATAAGAAAAACATGGGACCTTATATTGTGATATTGATCCTTCAAACGATGTAAGAACTGCATAGCCTGATCCTCACATTTTCTTTGATTAATAATAGAGGAAACAGAAGACGAACACTTAGTTGCATAGACACATACAATATTAGGTTAAAGTTTTCCAATTCATCCCAAATGATTATGAGTTTAGTGAAACGTTCAGTAACATATAAATCCCCTTGTTTCAAAGAGGCAACTTCCAATTGAAGGTCATAAATTCTAGATAAATCCCCTTGTGAAAACCTAATTTTCAAATCATTCCATATACCCAAAGCAATGTCCATCCAGATAATACTCTATCTAATAGGAGTAGATACAAAATGAACTAACCACGATGCCACTATATTGTTGCATCTTTCCTAAGTAAAGTGCATTGGATGATCCTCGTCTAGATAGGGATGCGAACCCAGGATGAATTCCACCTTGTTTTTTGCACTCAAGGTTGTCATCACAAACCTACTCCAAGAGTGATAGTTGGTGGAGTGCAATACTAACAGACTAAGGCGCGGCTAGGTTTTCGTTGGGGTGTTGATAAAGAAAGCTAGCTTGTTGATTCGATTGATCAGATAGAACATGTTGCGTCGCACATTCTTCGACCGTGACTAAAAAGGAGAGGAATAAACACAAGATTAATATCAAGAACATAAGAGATCAAAGAGAAACATATCAAGATTCAGAGTGCACAACAAAGCTTTTCAAAAGAAGAGCTCTTATACCATAATACAATATGCACTTTCAAGAAGATGAACAAAACTGGCGCGGTCACGGTGCAAAATGAAGGCAACGTGATCGACAAAGATAAGAACTCGAAGCGGTAAATACACCGAGTCTAGAAGAACAAACATATACAGAAAAGAAAAACTAGCGTATTCTTATTCACTGGTTATTGATTATAAGAGGAAAGAATATAAAGGTAATGTTCTGTGAAGAGTGTTGGGCCTCACTTATTTGGCCCAAACCAGTAGGTATAAAAAGAAAAGCTCAAAAAATACAAAACAAAAAGTAAAATACTTGACATAATATTAACATGAAGTTTGGTCACTTGGTTGAATTAATATGGATGACTCTTCGTCCAACTCTTTCTTCTCCAATTCTCCTCACTCACTATGTTTCCCCCACTCTCAAATGAGTAAGTTTCTCAATTTCTTTATCATAAGTCATTAACTGTAAACCTAACACATTTTGTTTTATGCTTTTCAGATATCCACATGACATCATTGCTTATTTCTTCACTATTTTTCCCCTAAATCCTTTTTTTTATTAAAGACTCAAATGTTCCTTTTTTTTCTTATCAAGAACACTAAAATGATTGTTTTATAAACATTAACCATTCACCACATCTTTTCTATCTTCAAAGTTAATTCTTTTAAGTCTTTAAAACTTTAAAGAGATAAATGTTTTATTAAGCTTATTTACATGTTTCTATTTTGTTCCCAGAATTTTTGGATACGAAGGTGTATAAGTAATTAATCCAAAGGGGTAAAGAAGGGCAAGAGGATGAAGCATAAGAGGAAGATGGAGACAAAACTGTTTATTTATTTATTCTCATTGACTCTTTTATGTGAAAGAAATAGATGGTTACTAAAGATGATGCTACAATCATATATTTGTATAGTATTTGTTGGGATGTTATATTAATCGAGAGACAAAAATTATTAAAATATTCTTTCTCATTTATATATTTAATTTATGAATTTAGTTTTAATAAAATATATTATTTATTTATAAATCTTATTAAATATATAATAAATACATATAACTTCTTTTATTTCATTTTTAATATTAAATATAATTATATAAATAATAAAATAAAAATACGAATACAGAAACATTCTTACATATGTGTTTCTCCTAGTATATATTAAAAGACATTATATTTATTTTATTTTGTTAATTACTTTAATATTTTTATTTTAATTAATCCTTTTATTATAATATAATATAATTGTAAGTATCTAATTATTATTTGTTTATATTTTTTGAATTCTTTATTATGTTATAATTAAAGTTAAATATGTTATTATATTTTATTTAAAATTAATCTATTTAGTAGTTTTGTTATTCAAATATTGGTATTTGGTATGTGTAAACAAATTTCTTTGTTATTTACAGTGAAAATATTTTAATCTCATTTTTTGTATTTTGTTTGCACCATGGGATATGAAACTTATTTAAGTCAATAATATTTGAATATTTTATATTTTATTTTTATTTTTATGTTGTAATTAAAATTTTGTATTTTCGATATGTATTTTAATGTAATAAAAGAATTTTAATTTCTATAGCAATAATTGTATTTTTACTTTTTAAAATATAAGGTATTTGACCATTGTTGAATAAGTATATATTTATAGCATTAAGTTTGGTCTGCATTAAATATAGTTTGAACAGTTTTGACGTTAACTGAATTCGATGATAGTTATTGGACTTTTGTACTGATTTTTTTTTATTCGCAATAAATTTTGACATTATCTCCAGACCTGCCTGCCAAATAAATGCACACAGTGACATGACACTTTAAAATACAAAAATAAATAAAGTTGTTGCAACTATAAACAACTATTAGTCAACGTTTATTATTTACTTTCAGTGATAAGGATTTTTATTTCTTTTCAAAGAAATATTAACTTTAACCCACATAAATGAAAATGTTTTCTAGGATAATTTAGTCTCCTTCTAATAAATTTACTCAGCTTAATTCAAACTATTTAATATTAAATATTAAGATTTCAAGTTTCATTCGATAATATTTTTCAAATTCAACTTCATTATTACATATATAGTTTGAGAGCTAACCAAGATATAGAAGTATTAAATGTTTTGCATTT
>Ga0123342_1001916_pt1 | contig 34891 bp, 20 predicted proteins | sample Turbeawhitnodule_FD_89960 | JGI IMG/M metagenome (GOLD analysis project Ga0123342, IMG submission 89960) | Root nodule microbial communities of legume samples collected from Mexico - Turtle bean Mexico white nodule | ecosystem: Host-associated > Plants > Roots > Nodule | place: Mexico: Nepantla... | reverse complement strand
TTATGTATAAAAAGAAAAATATATATATATATATATATATATATATATATATATATATATGCAAATGGTGCCAATCTATCTCCTAACTATTATATGTTACACATTAACCATGTATTAAGATTTGAAGGAATCCACATAAAAAGGAAAAATAAGAGTATCCAGAAGAACACCCCCAATATGATTCACATGCACCAAATTAATTTACAAGAAGTGAACAAGAATTTACTCTTACTTACAACTAAAAGAAACAAGAGTTTCAGACTACTTTTTTCATGAAACCATAATGTAATTTAGCTACTATGTTATTGCTCTCCGCGTGAATCTTCATCACCACGAATCCGCTTCTGAAGATGTTCCAAGCTAGCAACTCTATGCAGGGAAGTTGCTCCCCCAGTTTTGTTCCCACCAACCACTGCCGTAACATTCTGCTGCACAGTTTTAATTGAAGAAATGCCTCCGAACCCATTGTTAGAAGTGGCTTGACAAAGTTGATGATTTGGGTCTTCTTGCACAGGAACAGCAGCACCAGCTGATGTCTCAGAAGGACTTTCATCAAACAATGGTATTTCTATTGATGACATCTCAGTCATGGCATGAAACATGGGGCTCAAACCAGAAATTCTTTTCACTGTCTCTTCAGCCATCTTCACCTATAAAGGAAATGATCACTGTCAATACTCAGAAACCAATATTACAGTTTTCCTTTCCTTTCACTTGGTTTCTGCTCTATAAAGTTGATTGAGACCCTCATTGAGCTCCTATTCTTACCTTATAGACACCAAAAACAAGGAAAAAATATTACATGGTCCGAGACCATCATAGTCCCAATAACATGACACCTAGTCCAATGTTTTTAGTTTTTTCTCCTAGATTCAAAAACTTGACGAGGTTGGTCTGAACCATGAATACATGGTGTTCTTAAACTATTTAATAATTTGTCTGGTAAGGGAACTTATTAGCAAGGATTTACCTTAGCTCTTAATGTTTCAACATCAGCTTTCAAAACTCTGTTGTCAACTGCAGCACTGTTGTATCTCTGGCTCACATCCGTTAAGCGCTTTAACAAAGAAGAATTTTCACCTCTTAATTGGGAGACCTAAGATAGACTATAAGGTCAGAATGTGTATGACTCTTTGAGGGAATTATTACAGAGACATGAAAAAAAAAACATGCACACCTGTGTCTCCAGGTCAGATAAATGAGCCTGTTTTCTTCTTCTTGAGCGTCTGGCAGACTCTCTATTAGAAAGCATCCTAAAACACAAGTTTGTTAGGCTTTAAAATTAAACAAGGTAGAATTTGTACCTGAAATGAGCAAAAATTACAAAGAATATACAAAGATATACAAAGAATGTGTTTAGGAAGAAACAGTAAAATCATTATTCGTAAGTTGGATTATGAGACTGATGTTACCTCCTTACTCGTTTTGCATCAGTTGGATTCATGTTTTCAGTGATACTAATCTCGTCCTCATCGTCTGATTGTTCTCTTGATGATCCACTTATTGTTGGCCTCACTGCAACAGCAGGCTTCTTTTGCAGGGAATGTGAGCAAGGAATCCCAGTTGGTGCTTTGTCATCTTTATTTTGTAATTTAGAGGGATCATTTCCCAAAGGATCAGAGGAAATGAAAAGATGTAAATCTTTTAGCTCAGCATGTGTTCAATTTGACCATATTAGGAGATAAAAAACTAAATGTCTAAAGCATTCTCAATTAAACAAAATTGTACAACAAGATTTTTCTGTCACTCTACTCATGAAGCTATTCTTCTAGTAGCCAATACTTCATTTTACATTCCACATTCACCCTCACTCTACACTTTGAGCCTGTATTAAAATGTGATCTACATTGTTCAATGGACCTTCCATGTTTTCATTTACACATGCAAAAAAATCATAAACACATCTAAATAATATATCAATTCAAACCTTTTAAGGTAGCCTGCGATCCCACTTCAGAAGGAACTACCTGTGTAGGTGACAGAAATAGAGGATTGATAACTTAATATATAATCTAGGAAAACACTATGAAGAATTAGATTGAGAAACAGAAAAACAGTATAAAATACAAGGTTGGTGGAGTGCAGGCATTACATAAATGAAATTACTTCCATATTTCAGAGCATATGGAAAACATGGAATTGATGCAACAATTCAATTTAGAAAAAAGAATGGTTAATGAACTTAACCACAGGTCAAGTTTATCTGTGCTTCATCAATGCCTCTTAACATAATTGATTTTAGATGCACGAATCATGCCATTGTATGATGCATAATCCTGAGAATGCCAAGCTTTGTAAAGGTGTTGGAAATTTTTCTCCATAATCGACCACATTTATGGAAGCTTTTCAAGAGACCTGGTGCTTCCATATTGATTTTCACAGTTTTAAAATACTGTTTGATCTGTAAAAGCGCATAACTCTTAAAAGATTGTTGTACAGAGATGAACATTAACATCAGACGAAAATTTAGAAAAACTAATTCAACACTGATGTTAATAACAAAAATCACATGGTAAAAACATCAAACTATCCAACAAAGCATGCACTATTATTTCGATTCTCCCCATTTGAAGTGAATAATCTAACTGAAATTCTAAAATCTACAAAACATTGGAAGAAAGCAAAAAATGAGAAAATAAAAACACCAACATACCCGAGTCAAAGCGACCGCAGCACATGCGAGGTTAAGCTTGGTCTTAAGAATAGTTTGGTAATCCTGGGAATCAACATTTAGAGTTACAGGGATGTTGATGTTGATGTTGATGTCGGGATCCTTAACATCAGAAGAAGAAGATGAAGAAGGAGAAGCTGCTTCCTGCAGAAACTGCTGAAAGGCCCATTCCGATTCACTACGGTTCATGTTTGACTTTAACTTGCATGATTCCTTCTTCGCTGCCACCCAATATTGCTCCGATATTTCATCTACTGACAACACCCTTTCCATGCTCCCTCTTCTTCAAAATCATCAAAGTTTCAATTCCAATAATCACATCATTCACTGAATTGACCTATGATATGACAAATGGTTTGGTGAGAATTTCAATTTTATCCACACAAATTACGTCACGTTTTATTGCTATGTAATAGCAGTGTTTGATAGAATTAAATAATAGAATAAAATGAATGTGTGAGGTGGCATGCCACCCTCATCCGTTTCCGTTGGTTGCTCTTCATTTCTGCATCATAATCCAATCCATATCTCCTTCCTTTTCAACGCCCACCATCTTTTCCTTTCATTCAACCTAACTTGTTCCTACTTTCTACTTTTGGAACCAATCCATGGTCTCATTACTTATTCTATTTACTTTTTTTAACACCATCAACTTGTCTTCTTTTTTAATTTTTCAAATTATTTAAAATGAAACTCTTAGATTTTCTTTTCATCTAAAAATCCTAAAACTAGTATAATGATTATTAAGAATTGAGTTTAAGAGCAATTAATTTTAATCAGATTAGTTTTATTCTATTATAAAGTGGACTTTAAACTTAACTCAACCCCCATAAGCCAGTTTATAAGGTGAGATTTACACCTACTTATATATAATGAATTGTCTTCATCTTCAATAGATATGTGATCTCCAACATATTTTTATTTAGATGTGTTTGTAGAACTTAAAATTGATGTTTTACTTCTTTTACGAAAGTTATCGAGTTTTATGGTTAAAAATTGGTCATATTTAATATTAAATAACTAATAATTATAGAATAATTAAATAAACATAAATAAAAATAATAATTAGACGTTAAAAATATTTCAGGTAAGTATTTATAGATATGTATAATGTCTACATAACGGTTAAATGCATAAAAATTAAATTATAATATCGTATTAAAAATGGATTTTTTACACAAAATTGATTTATATAGGAAGATAATTAATGCAAAAAAATGTTTTAAATCAAAGATAGGTCGAAAAAATTGTGATAATTTTTTTAAAAAATTCTTACATCCCCAATGAATGGGTTAAAATATTATAGGGAGATTTGAAAGAAGGAATATTTATTGACATTGTATGAGGTGTCACTGAGTCACTGCGGATAGACATCACACAACTGTCTGTCTCATTAGGGCAATCTTAGGTTGGATTTCAACTTTTCTTTTTTCTTCTTAATAATCAAATTAATAATTAAATATATTTACGACTTAACGTTGTTTGGATGGCGTGCCGTGCGAAAAAATTAAGAATCGAAAAAAAAATATTAAAAAAAATCGCATGGAACATATATTTATTATTACTTGGAACGTACTATATATTCAATTTATCAAATGAAAATCGCATTCTTTAACCGATATTAAAATTTATTTAACTAACAAATACTTTAGTCAAATTAAAAATATTTGCTAAACTATTTTATTTCACTAATTTGTAACTTTTTAGTTACAGTCTTTTTTACAAGTTATAACTACTGTTTTATTATTTTATCATATTTTATATATTATTTTACTTTTACCCTCTTTCACATATTACGATTGAAATCTCTTTTAATATTAGACTCAGAATTAAAATCATTTTTACACAAAACAACGTTAGAGCCTCATTTTATCTTCATTAGAGAATTAAATAGTTAATTAAAGGTTTAATTATTAATTATCGATTTTAAAATTTGGAACTAGTCGGGGTTTTCTCCCTCAATTAAAAAATTGTTTTGAACTACCAAATTTAGAAAATATATTTGGTCCTTAATTTGGAATATGGAGAGTAATCTTTATAAACAAAAGAGTTAAATTATGTAAGTGCGTTTTTCAGTGAACAAAACTAGTAAAAATGAGAAGGCTTAGATTCAATTTTTAAAACTCATTCATACTTGACTTAACCAAAATATTGCCATCTTAATAAATTTTGTGGAAATTCAGTAAAAATGTATGTTAAAATTTCAAAATTTTCTTTTATATGATAATTTTTAAGATTATTTTCTTTCGATACATTTTTGTAAGATAGTGTGCATAAGTTAAAATGTTAAATTTACTTTTTTTTATCTTATAATTTATTTTTAATTATGTTCTCGAACGAGGTTGGATTTAATAGAAAGATTGTCTTTTTTCTTGGTTGGTCTGTCTACTCTTCTCTCTCTTCTCGAAACGATCTTCGTATTCTCCTTTAACTGCTTTACTTCTCGTATTTGTGAACTCCTGAATGATGACGTACATGATTATTGGAATCTGTGTCTATTTATATGATTATTATGAACCCTTTGTTATTGGGACAAATTAGTATTTTTGATTATGATTAAGATTGTATTACCTAATGTTTGACCAGTGATTAGTCTTGTTAATTTTCTGTTTAAATGTGATGATTTTAATCGTGTCGATCGACCTTGACCGTGTGTTGGGCCTCCAGGTATCGTACAGACCCGACCGGTACATATTAATATGCTGTAAATAATTTTTAAAATAAACAAATAAAATGTTTGGTGCTAATTAGTCCTTAATAATTTTGGTTAATACAATAATTAAAAATAGAATCTATGTTAGAAGGCCTTAAATAGTTTAACACTTATTTTTAATTTTTCATTCATAAAGACTATCATTTAATTTTTAAATCACAACTAATTGTTATATATAATTAATTTGATATTTTGTTTGGGATCAACTGAGAGTCAGACAGAAAGAAAAATTTATTTATATTTTTAGTGTAAAAATCATTTTTGAATGTTTAGAAATAAGGATCTGGTTGGGCAAGAAATCAGATGTCACTGTCATTATATTTTTTTTAAAGTTTTTGGGAATATATATGATAACTCTTGGAAGGAATATTTTAGAATAAATTTTTTTAAATGAGTTTTCTAAAACACATAAAATGAATTCTTGGAATAGAGTTTTCATAACATAATTTCGAGAACGAGTTTTTCTATGGTAGTTTCTGAAACATACTTTATGGAATGACTCTTTTTCTTCTTCTTTCTTTCAAAGAGTGTAACGGAGATGAAAAAATAGAGGTGTAGGTAGCAGCGAAGTGGCAGCAGTGACGGCTGTGGTGCATGAGAGAGGATATCTAGTCTTTTTCTCTTAATATAGAGGTACAGTTAGTAATTATGGGAATGAAGTAAACAAGAGCCCAATTTTTCTGGGTTCTATATGTGCCGTGATTTAAATCTATTGATTTGGAAATAGTATAATACACCGGGCGAATTGCTGAGCATACCACCTTCGACTTATTTCAAATTCCGAATTGAAACTTGTATTAAAAGGTAATCCCAAGATTCGCATCTACAGGTAAAATAGAAGAGTGATTGTTTTTAACAGTCTTGTTATTATTAACTAGGTGGATTTTACATGTGTTGTATTTTCAATAAATTATTATTCAAAATATTAATCGAGTATTAATTTTTTATGATAGTAAAATAATAATAATAATATTTACAGAAATATATTGTTTTATTTTTAATTATATTTTATAATATGAATGGACTAATATTAAATATTTATTTATTACCAGTATATACTGAAATTTATTTAATAACAAGTGTTTGACTGTATATAATAGACTAATAAAAAGTAAAAATGTCCAATTATGAATAAGAGGTCAAATAACTATTCACAGCTAAAAAAATAAAATATGTACACACTCAAGTATCTTGGATTATTTTGATAAATTGGTTATTATTAAAAAAAAGTCAATTTTTAATTATACTACAAATTAAACTTAACAAATATCTCATCTTAGTTATGTTTAGTGTAATAAAATTTATAATAAATCTCCGGTGAAATTATAATTTATCTTTATCCGATGTAATAAAAATGATGAAAACATGGAACATTCACACAAACTTTGCAATAGACACGCAAAAAACAAAAAAAAAAGTGCAAGAACCATGACTCAATGAAAATCACGTGGTGAAATAGCAATTCAATCAACTTAACCAATTAACTACAACCAAAATATATAAGCACGGTAGATTTTAAATTTAATTCAACAAAAATTAAATTTAAAATTAAAATTTACATGTGTTTATGTATTATGAATTAATCATGTGAGATGTGCGAGAAACACTATTATTATCTCTAATGAAGTGAATGAGAAGTGTAATAAAAAGTAACAGGAATGTGGTATTTAGCTGCTGCAATGTGAAAGAAGTATTATTGAGTTGTGATGAAATGACAGCTCAAAAGTGAAAGTACTTATTGTTTGTTTGTGTTAATATTTGAAATTTGAAATTTGAAATAAGAGAAAAGGAAGGTGCAGCATAGATACATTAATCCACAGTGACAACATTTTTTGTATTAAATGATTTTGTAATTATGATAAATGATAATGAAGAATAAAAACAAAAAGAGGAAGTTGCATTCCAACACTCATTTGCTTTCTCTCCGCTTTCGCCTTCTGTTTTCTTCTTTTCACTCACTTTTTAAGTACTTGAAACAACCATGTTACATCTTTGAATATACTTTTTTTTAAATATTTATAAAAAATAAAATTAGTTTTTAATTTTTTTTAAAAACTTATTTTAACCTAAACATAGATTAATTTTAATTTATGACAGTTTATTTATTTTAACGTTTTGTTTAAATAGAACTGGTGTTAGTTTTGTAGTTTTGAATCGAAAACAAAAACAGAATGATGAAACATCAACGTTACAGAAGTTCCTATAACTATAATTACGTTGTATCCTTTGAAACTATTAAACAATTAGTCTATGACTAATAACAGTTTATTGTTTCAAATTTTGACATAATAGCGTTTATCCTCGATCAACTCATTCACAAATGTTATTAATATTATTTCAATTTAACATTGAAAAACATTCAATACTTGATTTGTTCAAAAAGTAGGAAAATTAGTTGGAAGTTTTTGTAAATAGCCTCAACCTAGAACATACAAGAGTCTCAAATTAAAGTAAACAAATTCTTTTATTTATCTTGATTGATTTATTTATAAGTTCTAGTTATTTATCAGTTATCTTTTAAATCTTAACTAAAATAATTTTATCTTAATTGATTTCAACTACTACAAAAAAATATATAACTTTATATCTTATATTCTAAATCTTAACTAATATCATTTAATCTTTGAAACTCCCATCAATTGATTTCAAGTACCACAAAGAGATATAATATTATCTTTTATCTTATAAATCTTAACTAATATCATCTAATCTTTAAAACTCTCATGAATTAATTTCAAATACCATAAAAAAATATAATATTATCTTTTATCTTATAAATCTTAACTAATATCATCTAATATTTATAACTATCCTCAACTGATTTCAAGTAACTATAAAAAAATATAATATTATCTCTTATCTTCTAAATATTAAATAATATTATTTAATCTTTAAAATTCTAAGTTTTGAATACACGGTTAATGATTAATAGGCTTAGACTCTTTAAACAAACTATATTCCTTTTAATAGGAGATAAAGATATAAATAATATTTTTGACATTTCTTCTATATAAAATATAAATAATTGATGAAAAATTATTTATTATTTTATTGAATTTCTTTTAAAATACAATATTTACATTATCTCATTTATTATAATATTATCCAAAAAAATTATTTGAAATTAGAAAATTGAAGGTCATTATTGAAATAATAGGATCAATTTATAATTAATAATTATAATTTTTTTATTCTTTAATTAATTAATTTAATACACAATCTCTTCTAGATATACTTTTTATACCTTTTAATTGTCAGATTTTTTTTTTTTAAAATCTACATACCTGCGTTTAAAGTTTAGGGTAATATTAACTACATTTTTAAAATAATATAATTCTAATTTAATTTATAATTAATTTATACATGCATAATTATTATGATAAAAGATAAAATAAATATTATCATATAACTATTCTATTTAGATTATGAAAATTTATTATACTTTTATGGTAAAATAAATCTAAACAACACCTAAAAAGAAATAGAAGAATACCTTTTATTGTTACAATAAATATTCAAAATATTTCAATATGCATTTAATATTAAAAATCAAGAAATATACTTAAAGATTAAATGCGTGGAGGTATTAAAAATATAAAAGTAAATTTTATTGATAAGAATGATATTCTTTAATATTAGGCATTTAATAATTTCCAATAATGCTTTTATGTTATTTATTCTTTAACTGATGCATCAATTTTAAATAAAAAGGAGTTACATATTTACTTAAACTATTGATTAAACAGCTATTCTTTTTTCCTACAAGTATTTTTTTTTAATTGGAATTGTTTTATGCACGATAAATTTATTAATTCTATAACAACTATTTTAAAAATTAGATATGATTTTAAAAATAATTCTATCATACATATTAATATACTTGTAAAAAAAGTGGACTATTTATTCATAACCGTTGCTGTATCTATTTGTAAATATTAACTATAATTATATTAAATGAAAAATCTATATTTAATATCTTAAAAGATAAATAAAAGATTTAGAATTATTGTTTTTTTTATGAGCAAATGTAGAAAGAGAATGTAAAATTTAGTTGTGTTTTTCCTTAGCCTCCAATGGATCTAATAGATAGGAAGAAGTGATACATGAGTGGTTCTGGCTTCACATAGTGGCACTTTCTTCTATATATAGCATTCACTCCCACCACACACAAACACATGCACTTCAAATCCACCACCATTCTCCATTCTTCTTCTTCTACAAATCCTTTTCACTTTCATTATCAGGTATTCTTCTTCCCAAATTCTATCTCTTCCACCCTTAACTTATAATAATGTCTTATCACTCTCTCATGTTTCATGTTATCCTTATATACTTTTCTTTAATCTCATTACTTGCCACCTATTTCGGTACTAATATTTTGCAAATTTTGTGTTTCTGGCGAGTTAATGTTGTTTGCGTGCACCCTTAATTATTTTATTGCTTTTTCATAATGTTGTTCCGTTCCATGTGCCCTTGATTGGGTTATGTTCTTCTTCTAATATCTGTTGGTTTGGTTGTCATCTCCCAAGGTTGTGTATCTGTTTCTCTGTTTGGTTCTTCCTTAAAGACAGCAACTTGTATGGTGAAATTGTTGTTTCTGGTCACGTTTTATACCTTTCTGACTAATTCATTCACGTGGGGTGCAGCATGGGAAGTTCCGGAGCCAACGACTATGGAGCATACACTTACCAAAACCTTGAGAGGGAACCTTACTGGCCCTCTGAAAAGCTCAGAATTTCCATCACCGGGGCTGGTGGTTTCATTGCCTCACACATTGCACGCCGTCTCAAGACTGAGGGGCATTACATCATTGCTTCTGATTGGAAGAAAAATGAGCACATGACTGAAGACATGTTCTGCCATGAGTTCCATCTTGTTGATCTTAGGGTCATGGATAACTGCTTGGCAGTTACCAAGGGTGTGGATCATGTTTTCAATCTTGCTGCTGATATGGGTGGAATGGGTTTTATCCAGTCAAATCACTCAGTCATTATGTACAACAACACCATGATTAGCTTCAACATGATTGAGGCTGCTAGGATCAATGGTGTTAAGAGGTGATTTAATTTGAACAAACACGAGTTCTGCTGTCACTTTCAATCGCATAATAGTCTTTATCTGTGTCATGATTAAAGGTCTTTTATTTTTGCTTTTCTTTTAGGTTTTTTTATGCTTCCAGTGCTTGTATCTACCCTGAGTTTAAACAGTTGGAAACAAATGTGAGTTTGAAGGAGGCTGATGCCTGGCCTGCTGAGGTTTGTTGCTGACCCTTTAATTAGTTGTTCAAGTTATGCTGGTTATTAATTTGTATACTTAAGAGGCTAGCAAGAACTTGTTTAATTTTTGACTTTTTTTCTAGCCACAAGATGCATATGGGCTAGAGAAGCTTGCAACTGAAGAGTTATGCAAGCATTATAACAAGGACTTTGGAATTGAGTGCCGCATTGGGAGATTCCATAATATATATGGTCCTTATGGGACATGGAAAGGTATGTTCTTGACTGAATTGCTAGATTTTGCAGCTGTCATATATATAAGTCGATATAGTTGTTGGCATTTTTATGTAGCCCTTTTGGATTTAAGAGTTTGTTGCTATGTTGTTTGTCATACAGGGGGAAGGGAAAAGGCTCCTGCTGCATTTTGCCGGAAGACTCTTACTTCCAAAGACCAATTTGAGATGTGGGGAGATGGATTGCAAACAAGGTCCTTCACCTTCATTGATGAGTGTGTTGAAGGTGTACTCAGGTATGCATTGCTGATTTTGTGGCTAATGATTATTACATCTAAAATTAATGACTTATTTCCAGGGTTTATCATTTTAAAATTTGAACTATACATACATGTTTTTATGAATGAATCCTGAGAATGAATCCAGAAGTGTGCATAGATAGGGAAGAAACATTATTATCTCAATCAACATTTACTGAATTTAATGGAAGCAAGAGTGATTGAAGTGACTTTACAAGATTAAGATTTGCCTATTTTGTTGTATAGTATTTGATCAAATCAGTCCTATATTAGCTTCTTTTATGTCTTCTGCTGGTTAGTTCTAATTTCTTGGTAAGATTTAAATAACAGTGCTGGTTCTTTTTGGTGCTTAGATTGACAAAATCAGATTTCCGGGAGCCAGTGAATATTGGAAGTGATGAAATGGTCAGCATGAATGAGATGGCTGAGATTGTTCTTAGCTTTGAGGACAAGACTATACCAATATACCACATTCCTGGTCCAGAAGGTGTTCGAGGACGTAATTCAGACAATACATTAATCAAAGAAAAACTTGGTTGGGCTCCAACTATGAAGTTGAAGGTATTATGATTACTTTAACTGTGTGAAATCACCAAGTTTTTTTATTTATACACTGTTCTCTCTAATGTGACTCTGTAAAATTATCTTTCCTTATATACTATCTGATAAATTTCCTACCCATTTTGATTTACTTATCAACATTATATTTTCCTTTCACACTTTCTGAAAGTGTTACAGGGTTAAATCAAAGATTTTGTTTTACTTATAGTACCTCAATTGTCATTGTAGGATGGACTGAGAATCACATACTTTTGGATCAAAGAGCAGCTTGAGAAAGAGAAGGCAGCTGGTGTTGATTTATCAGTGTATGGATCATCCAAAGTGGTGCAAACTCAGGCTCCTGTTCAACTGGGCTCCCTTAGGGCTGCAGATGGCAAAGAATAAAGTCACTAATGTATGGATTTCATAATAAAGTAATAAGGGAGTGTTGGAAGTTAAGGGTTAGTTTATATTACTAGTTTACAATCACTTTGATCAGCAGATGATAAAGAGTAGATTGAATAGTGCATCAGTTAAATGTTTCAAGTATGTTGCTATTAGGTAGAAATTTGGTTTTGGAATTTGATATGTATTTGAGACATATGTTGTTATGCTCTCTATGTTATGTAGTAGTTGGTCTGAACTAATAACTGCTGTTTAAGGGGATGTTATTGCATTCAAAATTCTAGTTTATGTTTTGAGTCTAAATATATGATTTATAATCATACATCTTCCTTCTGCACTATACTAAATTTAACTGAATTCAGTTTTTTTTTTTCTAATCAAACTTGGAGTTTATTTTGATAATTTGTGCAATCAAAGTTGTTAATAAAGGTTGATACTCCTCCCAAACTTTTCTAGAAAAAAAAATATTCCTTTTATCTCATAATAATTTATTATTATTATTTTTTTTAGAGTGTTTTTACACAGATAAGATAAAATAATAAATAATAAATTATTAAAATTAATTTTATCATAATTAATTTAATTAATTTAGTGTTCCATAAATTAACTAGTGTGGTTTGTTTTTTACGGGATAAAGACAAACAAACTTGAAGAGGGTTCTCTTTAGAAGAAAAATGGTGGTTCTTGTATAGTTTTATTAAATATTATGACTACTTGTATCATTGTAGTAATGAATAGCAAGAATAAAATTTCAAAATTCGTTAATAATAAAAGTTAATTTGGTTAATTAGTAATATTTTTTGAAAAATTTAACTAAATTATTTTTATTAGTACGTGTAATTATGTTAGAAATACATTATAAGAGAAAATATACATAAAAATGATTTTTTATGATTATTGTGAAATAGAAAGTATATTATTTTAATTATTCTTATAATATCAAAGAGTTATTAGAAAAATGTATACTCTTAATAATTTGTGCTTGTAGGAGAACAAAAGGAATAGATAGATGGGGAGAAACTAGTTAATATAAAAATATTGTAAAATATTTTTGATGGAATATATATTTCTTGGTAACAGTATGAAATTTGAAATATTAATTATATATATTTTTAATTTTAAGTTAAAACCTGAAATGAATATAAAGAAGAAATTTAATTTTAAATTTTTAACTTTGTACTTTCTATTTTATTAATTTTTTCTCTCAAATTTTTTTATTTTTAAGATTACAACAACAATTTGGTCTTTCTTTTTTCTGAGATTAATATCGTATCACTGTACTTGGTTGTAAATTGTCATCAATTAATATTTATTTATTAATGTTGTGAGTGTTAATTGAGTGTAAAGATTGCACTTTAATTCCATTTTAAAAAACAAAGAAATTGATTAAGTATTTTATTAATTGAAATCAAATGTAATAAAATAAATAATATTAAAAGTAGTTAAACCTTAACTTCTTAATTGAAAATATTAGTATGAAAAACACAGTGGGGACAAAAATCAGTGTCCTATGTTAGATGTTTTCCTGTATGAAAACTCTTTGATGTGACAGACAAGATTTAGAAAACACTTAATGTCTTTTTTTTCTTCTTTTAATAATTTGAATTGAGGTTTTGTTTAAGTGAGAGTATGAGATTTTAAATTGTTGCAAAGTGAGTTTTAGTTGAAAAGAAAAGTGAAGGAAGGCTTGGGCCAAGAAAAAGTGTCATACTTGAGGCTGCTTCTTGCTGCACCTCCATACCTTCTTGTGCCACCCCCATAAACTTTTCTTATTCCAAAAATACCCTTTTCAATATTTCGGATTACATAATCTGGAAGTCTTTTTTTAGATTCAAAATTAGCTTCCGGATTATGTAATCCGGAAGTCTTTTGTGATTAGCTTCTGGATTACATAATTTGGAAGTCTTTTCCATACATAATATTAGCTTCCGGATTATGTAATCCGGAAGTCTTTTTTTCAGATGTGTGATTAACTTTCGGATTACATAATCTGGAAGTCTTTTCTAAATATGAATTTAACTTCTGAATTATGTAATCCGGAATTTATCCGGATTACATAATCCATAGGCTTATTATTTCAAATCCAATGGAGTGAAAAAAATGATAAAATGGTATTTTCATATTTAGTATGGGGTGGCACAAGAAGATATGGAAGTGTAGGAAGAAAGAGTCCATACTCGATGTGGGAGTCTTGAATTGGGTACTGGGCTTTGGGTTTTTGTTACTATGTTTTGTGATTCTGCAACTTTTTAACTAAAAATTAGAATGTCTTCTTGCACTTCCATAGGTTATTCTCTCAATCAACTCAACGCGAAAATATATTTTTATTTTTCTGGTGCCATTTCACATACTAGTTTCTAGATTATATAATTTGGATACGCATTTGAAAAAAACTTCTGAATTACATAATTCAAAAATTAAAAAATATTTTCAAATTATATAATTCGAAAACTAATTGAAAAAAGATTTCTAAATTATTAATCCAAAAACTAATTACAAATATAAAAAAAAAACTTAAGAAAATACGAAAATTTCACGTGACTGAAGAAACACTCTTAAAAACTTCCTTTGTGCTTTGGAATGTAAGAACAGCAAAGTAGTGAACATTTTGTGATGATGTTGTCGGAAATGACGCATTTGTGAGGGGTCAACGTTGGGGGTAAACATTGGGACCTAGGAATCAGTCCTATAACGTGAAGCACAAGCACGCTAAAATTACTTTTCAGTTTTCATTTTGTCTATAGCTATAAATTTGTTGGGACCACCCACTTTCATCTCCAGGTCCTAATCCCTCACTTTTTTTCCATCTCATTCTCTTTCTTCCACAAGATCAATTAGCCAAAAACAAAATAAAAGAAGAAATATTTTTTAACAAAAAATGAATAAAAATAAAAATAAATAACTTTAACAAAAAGTGAATAAGGGAATAAATTTTGAAAAGTTATAAATAGATTTATTTGAATATATAGTTGTAAAAGGAACATTTTTCTTTTAAACTTTGAAATTTAATCTTACTACAATGTTATGTGTGGTGAAAGATGCTCCTTTATTTATGTATGTTTTAAAATTTTAATTTTAGTGATATAGAACTTAAAAATGTTGTTAGATATTTTATTTAATTTAATTGTGTTTAACCTCTTTTATCAATAATATATTTGTTATTTTTATTCTGAGTGACTGTGTATGCGAAGGGATTAGACTTTCAAAGAACTTAACACATTAACTTATCTTATATACTATTTATTAAACTGAGAAGGATAACTTATAATTAATGATATTTTTTAAACAATCACATTTTTATAAAAGATACAATTTATTCAAGAGATTGATTATTATGCAAAAGATTAAGTGAAACTTTTAACTTTGGTTTAGACAAAATTTAGAATTGATGTTTTTTCCTAGTAAGAATGAGAGTTTCATTTTAATAAATCTGCATGATAAAATAGTTCATTAAATATTATCGCATGATATACTAGTAAAGTAATTTCTCATTTAATTGGAGAACAAATCTAAGCATTTTTTTTTTGGTTTTTATGCGAAATATTGGTGGTTGGATATTAAATATAGGATTGATTTTGTTTTTTTACCTACCTCTCCTCCATTAATATTAATGAATAGATGAGTATAATACTTCAAATTTTTTCTTTCTATCCATTTACAGGTCCAGAAAAGAATCCTCCCCTTCAAACCAAATAAGAAAATTTTATCCTCCCATTCTCTCTTTGACCTAAATAATGTTATACATAATTGTTTTTTTTATCAACACAAGTTTATTGAATATATACTGAGTTTAAATAATTCATAAATTATATAATTTATTTGCTCCTTTATTCGTGACTTTTTCTCCTGTTTACTACTGCCATTAATATTTTAAGTCGTATAGGCAATTGCTTTTATTTAAAAACATTAAAGTGTTAAATGTCAATTACAGGTTTATATCTTAATAAAAATAAAACATTTTTTTTCATTTCTCCTTGATTCATGCAATTTTTTTTTATGTTTGAAGTTGGCGTTGTCAGCACAGATATAATCACCACTTACCTTCATTTAAAATTTTACATCAATCAAATAATTTTGAAAGAAAATTACCTGCATCGGTTAAAAGGCCCATGAGCATGTTATTTAAGGCACCCCCACAATTCACATTAAGTAAAAATCATTATACAGTATACATATATATATTGCTGAAGTTTGGCTGCCATAGGGGGAAGGGGTGCGAATCCCAAATGTTCTGTAATGAGGCAAAGTTTCAAACATTACATATGAAATGTGGTCCTTTAGCTCAACTCATCTTCAACATAGGACAAGTCCTGTTGCACAGGATTAGCCTCAAGTTGCTCTGCGAATTTTTGGAGTATATCCTTCACAAGTTTGGCCAGCTTTTCTTTATCTAATTCGTCACCATCTTTTTCTTTTGTTATTACATCATCAAAGACACCGTCATAAAGAAGAACAGCTGCCACCTCAGCTTGAAGTAGCGGTAGACCCAATTCCTTTGCGTTTTTCTCTAGGTAGCTCCTTATTATTTCGGTGCTACTTGAGCCATCCCTTGCATCCACTTTTTCCCGAAATACCTTCTCCACTATGGTGTTCAATTCCTGTTCATTGGCTAATAACTACAGCAATGTCCACAATGAAAGTTGTTTACATAAGAGTGTGCTGGATGGTGGGGAATAGGTACACGCTTTAATGAGTTTTTATGCATTTCAATGATGATGATTTATTTTTTATAAACTAAAAGGATGATCAGTCTTCAATTTGAAAAATGAAGATAGTATGGTGAGAATCTATACATATATTGGAAAAAAAATTGAAACATAGTATTTTTAAATAATATATGAAAGATACCTGTCTTAGCTTAGAGCCATTAAGTACTTGAATATTCCGGATAACAACAACATTCTCTTTCGAAAGTTCCTCCTCTAGATCTTGCATCACAGACTGCAGAAGCTGTGCAAACTGTGCCTGGCCCAATTTTTCTTCTCCATCCGCCCCATGTTTTCTCAACAAATCATTTAGCTTTGGAAATTCTGTTCATTTATGCTAAAAAGGTCAGTATTGTCCGACCCCATGTATATAGTGCTGACAAACATATTAAATAAATCCTAGATATCGTAATAACAGCACAATGTTGTGGCCAGTTTCAAACAATGGAAAATATACTTTATAATTCCTTTAAATGGATATAAATGTGTGCATTCTAACACATTATCTACGATTAATAGAATCATAATCTAAGAATTTCCAAAGCCAAAGAACATAGATATACCTACTACAAATCAAGCTAAATTCTACATTGGCAAATGGAAGACAAGACATTAACACAGATAACAATCACCATCGTAGGTATAAAAGGTTAAAACCATGTTGGATAACATGTGGCCTGTGAGGAAGTTAAAGCCTCCTTAATTGAGGCCCAAAAATAGAACTGTAGAAGTCAGTACCCGATTATAAAAATCCAAGGGATAAGTATTTGGTGTCCTATCCTAGCCTTGATCAGCTATACACTTTGGCAGTTGCTTATCCACAAATGAAATGTTAGATCAAAATACCCATCATAATTTTAATTCACTTTCGGAATTCATTACTTCAACCATTCTAAAAGTCTGTTACTGTGATGCAAACTATAGAAACACTGAACTCGGCCAGTTCTAAGCAAGGATAAAATTTTATACATGCCCAAGGGGACTAATCATGGCAAACTAAAATCTTTCATCTTTTCCTAGATATTACATTTTTGTAACCTTATGCCAGTTGGAGGATTTCCTTTTGAAAATTGCAACTCCGTTGAGAAAAATGTTCTTCCACAACAAATCCACCAAAAAAACACTAGATTGCCATATACAATCATAATTCTTGCCTTTATCAATCTAACATAAAGCCGATCAAAGTAAATCTCAGGAGCAAAAGAAAAAAATGCGGAACCCAGATAGAGGAGAAACTCAATGTTCATGCAAGGAAAAAATTTCCATGGATAAAACATGTTATATCTTTTGATTTCGACATGTCTAAATTAATAATCGGATTTGAGACGATGCTTTCACTAAAGAGGACAATGCCAAAAGAGCATATTAATCGAGATAAAATAGGAGTCAATCAAGTGTCTCATACTTTACATCTAACAGTGAGGATCATAAAAAAAGATCATTGATAGTGATGAGAATACGAGATGAACATACAAAATTACACAGAAAAATAGTTATAAGGTACTATACAATAGTTGATTCCCCTGAAATCAAAAATCAAAAACCAAAATAAAGGGCAAAACGAAATAAATCCTCAAACTAAAAAGTAAAATTAACCTGAGAAAGGAGGAACACCCATCTCAACTCCCATCTGGATAAGAGCATTCCGAATTTCACTCTTGCTGATTTTCCCCTCGTCTTCATCATCTAATTCGGTAAATAGACTTTCTGCTAACATGGCGAAGTCATCCTCATCCTTTAATAACAAACGGAGAGTACTTCCATCCAAGATTGACACAACAAGAGGATTATCTGCATACACACAAATGTAAAACAGCATTCGTTTTTCTTGTAAGGATTTTCAGAACCGATTGTTTGCTCGTAAAAACATAACACGAAAACTAATCCACAAGTTCTACAAATGCAACAACACTATTATCCAAGTCACGTTTCAGTCAAATTCGATCAAACAGGGAACTCAAGAATTTTCTGCTTGGCGGCATTATTTTCTCTGTACTCGACCTATTTCAGTCTTTTCAGCGGCCAGCAACCGAAAAACACAACAACAACAACAACAGGGGGAGATCTAAGCAATCGCGCACGAGAATTAGTGAAGAAAATAAGAAGACTCTGTGATTTCAACCCAACAAACCAACAAAATCAATTCAGACATACTCCATATGAATGCAAAAAGAGAATAAGCATCCAGGCCACGGATCTAGATACTAAAAATTACGCACTCAATCGATCATCAGTCAGTGAAAAAACTAAGTAACATCCCTTCCTCCTGAGAGAAAAAGGTTAATCTTCACAATTACTATTTTGTTTATTGTTTTTTCAGTTTTCAGCGTGAAGAGGTCGATCGCACGCACAAGTTTACCTACAGTTCGTGAGCAGAAGAAGATAATAAACCTTTGAGTTCATCGGCGATGGCGGTGATGTAGTCTCTGAGAACATCGGATGCCTTATCGGCGGCGTAGACGGCGGAGCGGAAGGCGTCAGCGTCAGGTGCGCGGAGGCGCGTGAGAGCAGAGGCTTTGACAGAATCGGGTAATGAGAGACGAAGGAGGGAAGAAGAGGCGCGGGAATGAGCAATGTCAAGTATGGCAGCTCCGGTGAACGAACCGTCGCCTAAGGACAGATCGAGACCTCTCAGTTGCGTTCCGTCCAGTACCTGCAATGCTGCGTCTGACATTTTCGACTCTTCGGTTGGAGTGAAGAATACTTCAACTATTTCTTGCTACGCGTCTCTGTCTTTCTCTGAAATCAGATTGAACCAAATCGAATGCTATCAACCCTTTTCCACCTAACAACAAAAATAAAATTCTACATTTTATACTTTTCGTATATAAGGAAATTATTATAATAAATAATATATGCAGCAGCCACGTTAAAGTCAGTTAACAAAATAAATATTAAATGTAAAATTTACTTATTTAATATATTATCATAACTATTTATCACAGTTATGTAATAAATGTAATAAGTAAAAATGTTAATTTTACTTAAGTAGTCGAGTTGTTTTGTTTACGTTTTTCTTTAAAATTCTATCAGAATCCATCGATTTCTTGATATTATATTTCAAAATTTTAAAATTATTTTACAAAATTATGAAATGTTTTTAGAATAATTAAATAAAAGTCGTGAATCAGAAATGAAAAGAAATCAATATTTAGTTAAAAAAGAATTTGATTATATATTTGGGAGTTCCATTCCACCGGTAATACGCGTTTGAACTGAACTAGGAGACACGCATATATTTAATTTCTTAATTAAAACAGTGACATAAGAATCGTGTTTACTTGTCATGAGACGTTTTTTTCTCTCTGAATCAACTAATTTCAATTTTTAAGTGCTCAATGAAAAAAATATCTGAATCAACTCATTACAAATACGCAATCAAGTTAAAGAGAACGTTGAATATACATTTGCAATTAATTATCATAAATATTCCGTTTACCCTATAATAAAGGAGTTATTTTTCTGGTGGATCAGTCTATACCAAAATGACTCAAGAATTAGTGGTCAACTTAAACAGTTTTATAGTTTTTGTTTTAATTCTTTTTTAATTAGAAGTGAAGTTTTATTTTGAAATTCATACTAATATTTAAAGGAAATTTTTATTGTGTATATCATCGAAATAAAATTTTAATTCTATTAAAAACTTCTATTGAACTACTTTTAATTTTTTTCTTAATTAAATGGTTAATTATTCCCATTTTCTAGACAATTAATATATTGTATAACGTCCCAAAAAAATTATATATATTATTTTTAAAACAGAAAAAAATATAAATGTTTAACTCTATCTACAATAATTGTTATTGTAGGTAACATAATTTGTTATAATAATTAGAAACAACAATAAGTATAATAGTGAGTTTATAATAATAAATAAGATCATTTGCGAGTTATCATCATTCTCATTCCATAATAATTTAAAGATATAAAATTTATTAGGACAATTTATTATTCTAAGATGTATTTTATTGGTATGTTTTATCATGTACCAAGAGTTAAAATCGATTTCAATTTTTTTTATATAAGAGATGGTTATAGCACTTATTTTTAAAAGTCTAATACAACAGTTATTAATTTTTTAAAATTCAATAAATAATATCATGTATAACTATTTATCATATATTCATATATTTCATATATCTCAACTTAATAACTTTACATGTTTATATATATATATATATATATATATATATATATATATATATTTATATTCAAGTAATAACATCAACTATAATTCAATAATGTTATTATAGAATATACATATTTATTTGAGTGAGACACTCTCACTAAATGAATTATCTTCACACACTAAATATGAAAATACTTTGTGATACTTCACATCACTTATGTGATAACAACTTCAGAGGAGAGAAAAATTGTCTAATATCTTCCTAACTTCAATGTCACAACAAGCATTTGAATGTCCAACTTCTAGGAAGATAATCACCACTAGTTTTTATTGCTTAAATTTTACCATTGTTCTAGCAATATAGCTTTATGAAACTAAGAAACCACAAAAGAAGGAGAATTTTTTGACATTTCTATTGCTTAAACTTTAAGGTAAGGCTTAAATGATGTGTTTTATCGCTTGATCAACCTATTAGACAGTTGAGAAATAGTGCTTTATGTAGCAACAAATTCCATTTACTTAAGCATTATGTCAAAACACAAGAAGATAGATGTAAACTATGTTTCAAGATTTCGTAAAATCTTTTCAAGAATAAAAACAGACGAAGTTTAATGTTGGAAAGACGCACTATGACACAATTTGCTACGAACTATGTTAGGCACAACTTCAAATGGACAAATAAAACAAACTATTTAAAAACCTGAAAAAAAGAGTTTTCACAAATCTCTTACTCTTAGAATAGTTCTAAATAAATAACATACAATATAAAATGTCTAAGGTTGAGATTTTTATACACATTATAGTTTAATTTGGTTTGTCTCATAACTGAGACTACATTTCATTTTTAATTAACATATCAACGATCCACTAAGATAGCTCTAATCTCTAGTCGATGTGGGATCTCCAACAATCACTCCCAAATAATATAAATTATTGTTTGAAATCTAGCCACTCCTAACTATGATAAAATATTATTTGAAACAAAGTTAGCTAAACATTTGAGTATTATTTGAATCGCAATTACTCTTAGCTAAACTTGAGTTATGAGACCCAACTACTCAAGACTAAAACACAAAGATTTATAAAAAAATATTAAAAAATTTAGGATTGCTTACTAAAAAGAAAGATTATATTATAAGTGATTATGCGATTTTAGATATATAGTCATAATTATAAATATTAAAACCAATAATTAATTAAGATCAAAAGAATTTGTTGTTATTGAAGAGTTCTCTCAATATTTTTTTTTAGAGATTTTTTTTATATAAAACTATAAAAAAAAGTCATTACAAATAGTTTAGAGTCTTTGCGAGAAAATTTGAGTATCTTTGTATTTCAATATTTTGAATTTAAAAAATAAATTGACATAATGTTTTAAAATTTTATCCAAATGAGTTTAACTTCTTATACTTTTCTTAAACTAAACCAAAACATTTTTATTTTCCCTTTATTTCTCTTGTTTCTTTTATCTACCTCCTTCTTTCTTTCTGATTTTTTTAGCGATAGCTGTCTAAACTAGAATCAACAAGTGGATAAACATTACCATTTTAAGTGGAGAAAAAAAATGGAAATCATTCTTCATTGGAACAGTAACACGTAGCATTCCATAAGTTTCATAGCGCTAAAATCCTTATCACTAATTAATTTCCTTTAGTATGAAGTCAAAATCAGCTTCAAATTTTCTCTGCAACTACCAAGCCTCATTCGTTAACAATGAACGCGAATTTAAATTGGGAAACACGAATTTTAGTGAGCAGGAAGATGAGCCAAAATTGGTAGGATAGTGTTTCAAATTGGTGGATAACATATTGAAACAAAACATGCATGAGTTAACATTTTCTTTTTTCTTGACTTACTTATACCATTTGAAGTTGAGTCAATGCTCTTGGCTCTCTAACGAAGGAAAAGTCTTGTGTATCGTAAATTTTGTTGTGGTTGAGGCTCTCAAACTTGGCAGGGTCAGCATTCAAAGCGAAAGCCTCTTCTCCATGCACTGCCTTGTCACCCATTTGCAGTGCATCGGTGTGAAGCCTGAGAGGTACAATGGCTCCCACCAGCAAGCAAATCAAGCTTGTCGTAACGAAGTTGAAGATGATCACGAAAACTATGGCCCCCACTTGGATGCCCATTTGTCTTAAACCCGCTCCAGTTGCACCATTCTGGAGGCCATAGGCCAGGCCAATGTATTTTTCCCAATCGGGGACCATGTAGAAGAGACGGCAGAGTTTAGGGACGGCGAAGAGGCCGGTGAGGATGCCGCCGAGAGCACCGGCGACGGCGTGGGTATGGAACACCGCCATGGGGTCGTCGATTTGGTTCAAGAAAGGTACCTTGTCATGGAGGATCATCATTGTGTACCAGGGAACGCTTCCCGAGATCAAACCCATCAAGATCGCTGCCCACCCCTGCACAACTCCTGTTTCACTTCACATATGTTGGTGGAAGTTTGAAGGAAGAAAAACCTTAAAAATGGTTTAGGAAAAAAGATTCATGCGTGTGTGTACCTGCGGCTGGTGTGATGCAAACGAGGCCCGTGATCATGCCCTGTATGGCGCCGAACACGGTGGGCTTGCCAAAGTAGAAAGTGTCAAGCAGAACCCACACCATGATGCTAGCAGCAGCACACACGTGTGTGTTAAGGACGGCCAGAGACGCCACCATGCTCACCGCAAACGGACCTCCACCGTTGAACCCACTCCAACCCATCCACAGCAGGCCTGCGCCTGCAAGCCCTACTATCATGTTGTTTGATGGAAACCTTTCTCTCTCCTTCTCACATCTTGGACCCACCTATTCAACAACCTCGTATACCTTAGTCTTAGATTCTTCTTCCCCGTAAATAAATGGATATTTCAAAGAGTTTTAATTTTTTTTTTAAAACTAGAAAATGGAGAAAGTTGAGTAAGAGAAAATGCAGACGCACCCAATAAGCTGCAGTGTAACCTGCAACTCCGGCAGAGAGGTGGATAACATAACCTCCAGAGAAATCAATAACCCCAAGCTGCGCCAACCACCCTTCGGGGCACCAAATGCTAAACGCAGTGACTGTGTAGGAACAAGTAAGCCAAAGAGGAACAAACAGCATCCACGCACGGATGTTCATTCTCCCGAGTAACGCACCAGCTATGAGGATCAAAGTAATCCCCGCAAACACGCCCTGAAAAAACACCATGGTAGCAGTGGGAAAGAGCCCCAGAAACGCTTTCCCAAGAAGAAAGTCCTGGTCCAGCGCCACCCCTGGTTTCCCCAAGAAGAACACCATTTTCTGGCCGAATGACATGCGGAAACCCCAACCCACCCAGCAGAGAAGAACCGCCGCGAATGCGTAGAAGGCCATGAAAGCGGAGTTAACGGCCCATGTTTTTTTCACAAGGCTTCCGTAGAGAATAACCAGCCCTGGAATGCTTTGGAGACCCACCACCGTCGCTGCCATTAACTGCCACGCATTGTCTCCTTTGTTTAACCATTCTGGGCTCGCCTCGTCTGGCAAAAGGTTCGGAGGAAACTCCATCGATGACCCTATAGCTCCTATGTCTTTGCCTCTAGATTTGGGTGCGCAATGCCAAGGCTCTATGATGCTCAAGTTTATTTGGTGGTTTTATAGAATGAATCTTTTGGGAGTGTTTACGTAAACAATAATCACATCACTTTGTCATTTCATTGACTTGGATGAGATGAGAGTATGAGACATTATGAAGCCGGCTTTGATGGTGGACAAGGAAAAATATTTTTTCTTTATTCATTCATTCATCGTATATGCTTCGCGGCATGCACCATCTTTAATTTTGGATGATGTATTGTAATCGAAAATCGGTAGCAAATAATTATACTGTAAAATCCGCATTGTTTTAGAACAATACCACATTTTTCTCAGAGATTAACTGACCATATTTTAATACAGAAAATAAAAGAGCATAAGAAAGAAAGGGGAAGAAGACAACAAGAGTAAAGAAAGAGAGAGAACAAACAGAAAAGAGGTAGATACTTAGCAGGGTTTTGTTTCATCTTATATATACTGAAAAAAAAGAGTCATTTAAATCAAATAAGATTTGTTATTATTTTTTTTATATTTATTATCATGTGCATATTTTCAATTTTCTCTCATAATATACAAGACAAATTATATGATGTTATAGTTTTTTAAGGAACATATATCATAAATGAAAGCTATACAACTCATGTTTGCTCCCATTCAAATTTATTCTCTTTTTTATGATAAATAATCAAGTAACAACAGTATCAAATTGTAAAACAATCTTTACAAAAAAAATATCGGTGTAAACTAGCTAGTTGCTTATTAACTTAAATGATCCTAATTTTTAAATTTTTTATTTTTTTATAGGATTTCAAATTTATTATATTAACAAATTTAAAACACTTTCATAATACATTGTTATAACTAGCAAGCTCAAACCCTTATAACTCTAAAAGGCCAACTTATAATTTAATAACAGAGAAATCTAAAAAATCTTTAATTTATAAAGACCTAACTTATAATTTTAATACCTAACAAACTTCAACTCTTTAAAAGTATAACTTTGAATCTAAAATGGAACTTATAAGTTACATACCCTAACTATATTCAGTTCTAAAAGCCTAGCTTGTAAGTTATATATTACCCAACCAAACCTAATAACCATTTTATTCTAAAAACCAAAACTTACAATAAGTTTAAAACTGTCATGCTTCGAGGGCAGTTCATGTTCACCACTATAAACTTTATGGGCATATAAGTGAACTAAACACAAATAAATGTCAAGATTTTCATCCTTTTTTTCATTCTTATTTTCTCATAATCATAGGCCTAGGTTTACCTCATCAGGTGTTAATAATTTTGTAGGATTTAGAGCTTAAATTTCGAAATGAATTAGCAATATTTTTTATAAGAATATATCAGTTAAGTATGGTTGGGGGAAGGAAAGTTGATTAAGGTGGTAGATCATTTGGCACTTCTATTTAATACAATATCCACTTTCGAGAAAAAGATTAGAGTTGATGCAGCTGTGATGAAGAACAAAAGCGAATCTGCAAAGATGAAGACAGGTTCTAGAAAAACACACATAACCAGTAGAAAGAAAACCTTAGTTGTATTATTCAGTGAATGTTGTTTACAATGAGAGAGAAATAAAAAGAGCATTCAGAGAAAAAGAATTGGGCTTAGGCCAGCGGGTACAAAAAGAAAAACCTGAAAATCCCAATACCAAAAAAAAACAGAAAAGATAGATAAAGAAACAAGTAAAAACTTTGACATAAAAGAATAATATTAACACTATTATGTTGTATCAATGTTTAATTATGCACATGTTATTAAATATTTAAGTGATGAAATAGACGTTGGTCATAGTATGCAAAATCTATAGGATTATTTCCATTTATATTATTTTTTATTACTGATTAAAAATTAAAAAATTTGAATCCAATTCAATTATGGCCTCTCCATGATTGGAGAATATTTGGTCGGTTCAAGTTTCTAGTTTGCTGTGTGATGTAACAAAAAACAATGAATAATGTAACATACACCTTGAGGTGAGTGTTTGCTCATTAATAATTTTTAGGTATCCCAATGTGCACTCAAGTTTTTCTTTCTTTCTTTATTATAAGACACGTTAATGATTGTTCATTTGGCTCTTAAATATTTAAGTCAACGATGGATGCATAATTATGTATATGTTATTACACCACCATCAACAACTTAATAATTCATTCAGCATATTTTATTTTTAAAATTTTAATTATTATTAATAAATATTATTTATGTTATTTTTAGGATTATTATTCACATTGATAATTTATATATATATTATTATAATTATAATTAATGTTAGAAATAAAGGTGAGACTCGAACCCAAGTTCTTTGGATGATCAAAGAAACTTTAACGATTACATCAAACAATTTTGGTTATCATGTTATAATTATTATTATATTTACTGGTGGAAACACAGGTGCAATTGAGTCTGTGTATCTACATTTTCTTCTTTTATTCAATTTTCACAATAATAGAAATGTAGCATATATACAGAAATAATTTTGAATGAGTCAAAATTGAAAATAAAAAAGATAGAGTGTAGAGAGTAATTGAAAGTAGAGATTATTTTATTTTATAAGTGAGATTTGGTGTGAAAATGTGTGAAAATATGCTCTCGTTGCCTTAAAATAAGGAATTAAGAAGAACGTAGAGTAATATAAAAACTATACATTAATATTAATTTAAAAAATTAAATATTTTTTAAAGTAATTATATGAAATAACAATCCATTGTATTAATAAAAAGAGATATATTAAATAAGGGTAGAATTAGAAAAAAAATTGTATACACCAAAAAATGGTTATAATGGGAAATTCCCTTTATATATAGATTATATATAGATATAAATTAGTATGATTATTAATATTAATATAAACATTATTAATATTATTAGTATATTTAATATCATTTATATTATTATTCAAATTAATAACATTATTAATTATTATAATATTATTAATTATTATAATAACATTAAATATAATTAATTATTAATAAAAGTATTAATATTATTTAATATTATCAATATTATTAATATTATTTATTAATATTATTAATACTAGCAGGAAGCGCATCCACATTTTTTATTTTTACTATTATTATTTGTATATTTATATTAATTTAAATAAAATATAAATTTATGTGTATTCGTACTTATGAGAGACCTAAAGGTATGAGAGACTTACAAAAAGTATGAGAGTCCCACACAAAGTATGAGAGTTATGTTATTGAGTTTCAAGAAATTTGATAAATAAGAGAAATAAGGTGAGAAAGAATGAAGAGAAAAAAAACGATGATAAAATCTAAAAAATTCAATTTCAAAAGCAGCAATCGTCCTTGAAAATTGAAAAATGAAGATATATTTTAGAAAATTAAATTAAAAAAATTGTTCTACATGCAAAACTACTTCTGATAATTATTTTAATATATTTAAAAAAAATAGAAAATAAGACAATACCAATAATACAACAATAAAATTAAATATTAATATAAAGATAAAAAGAAAAAGAATTAAGAACAATTAAATAAAGAAATCTCTTTTATATAGATATAAATTATTAAATATTATATATTATAAATATTATTCATATTATTAATATCACTAATACTATTAATATAATTAATATTATTTATAATATTATATTAATATTATTAGTTTTATAATGTAAATAGTACGGGTATATTAGTAATAATAATAATTATTTATTATTATTATTTATAATTTATGATTTTATAATTATTTATATATATAAATAATTTTTGTTTTTATTACTCACGGATACACGTTTATAGGGAAATTACTTAAGGAATTCAAGTTCGTGGGTAATTACTATTTTTTTTGTGTTGAGCGAGGTAAGTCAATGTTTCACACGATTTGTCTAATTATTTGACGAAAAATGATACATGAACAACTTTCTTCTTCCAGTATACAACCATTTTTTTGTGTGTATAAAATGACAAAAATACTATTTTTATATCATTAATTAAGGGTTAGTGGAGGAGGTTGTGCTTATATCATTCCTCTTATTTGACAACACAGATATCTACAAATAAGTTGACGTTGATAAAAGGAGTCTGGTTCATCAACCCCACGGCACTTGCAGGTGAAGACTAATAGAAGAAAGAGAGTGAGTTGGAACATTTGTAGAGAAATTTGCAGAGGAACAGAAAACATGGCAGATATTCCTCGAGTGAAGCTTGGAAGCCAAGGCCTGGAGGTTAGTTTTTGTGTTGTTGAATTTTTTATTTGATATGCTTCTCTCAAATACTCCTTCTCATCTGCTGTCTTCCTTGTCTTGTTCCATTCATTTTCTTTATAAGGTTTCTAAGTTAGGATTTGGATGTATGGGCCTAAGTGGAGTTTACAATGATCCTGTTCCTGAAGAATTTGGCATCTCTTTGATCAAATACGCATTCAGCAAAGGGATCACTTTCTTTGATACTTCAGATATTTATGGACCACATGTCAATGAAGTTTTGGTCGGAAAGGTTAACAACCTTAACACTTTTAACATGTCTGTTTCACTTTATCAAATAACAATCGACAATGTAAACTAACATCAGATTTTGATAAACTCTCAGGCGCTCAGGGACCTCCCTCGTGATCAAATTCAGATTGCCACCAAGTTTGGGGTCGTCAAAAAGGTTTCGGATAATGTGATAGTGAACGGTTCTCCTGAATACGTTCGATCCTGTTGCGAGGGAAGCCTCCAACGCCTTGGTGTGAGCTACATTGATCTGTATTATCAGCACCGTGTTGACACCTCTGTACCAATCGAGGACACTGTGAGTGTGCCATCAAACACTTTTTTCGACTTCTTGATGTGAGATTCATGTGGTGACTCTGTGATTTATATATGGTGTTGGGTTTTCTTTGAATGACAGATGGGTGAGCTGAAAAAGCTGGTGCAAGAGGGGAAGATAAGGTACATCGGATTGTCAGAAGCCAGTCCTGACACAATTAGGAGAGCACATGCAGTTCATCCCATCACTTGTGTGCAAATGGAGTGGTCTCTCTGGACTCGTGAAATTGAGCAAGATATTATTCCACTTTGCAGGTACTTCTCCATTGTGTCTCAGATTGTAGAGAGAAAAGCTCCTATTAGCAGAAAAATGTACAAATGACTCCTAGGACTTTCGAGAGACCTGAACTCTCCCGTAACAATCTGAATTCCCTCTTCAATCACAGGATAAAATCTTTCCCTCAACCCTTTTTCTTGTTTTTCTTTGTTTACAAGCAGCATGCTTTTCTAATTATCTCAGCCTCTTAGTCACTAACTCTAATTATTCTATGTAACTGAGGATTCCTATCTGGTTTCTACAGCCTTTTATTTGGTCTCTTTGTTTTGCAGTCTATTAATATTTTGAGACAAATTAAAAATTTTTGGTCGAATCATTTGGTTTATGGTTATATATCTCTAATGGTTTCAGAAAAGGCAGCTACATACCGTAGTTTATTCTGTGACATCTTTGAACAAATGTCTTGTACAGTTGAACTGCACCGTGTGTAGTTCATTATCCAGCCATTCAGATTATTATATTATAACCTTCGCATATAAATTATCAATTATAGAAAACATGAATGGTTAGGAACCAATTTCTTTCAATCGAAGAAATTTGTTTATTTTCTACAGATAAACTTTTGATCAAATAGCTTCAGTTGCTTCGATTGCAACCCTTCTACTTTGTGTACACTCGACCAAGTTATTTCTTTCACTTCCTTCGTGAATCTTGATTATATGACTTTGGTGGCAACACTGACAGGGAGCTTGGAATCGGAATAGTGCCATATAGTCCCCTTGGGAATGGATTTTTTGGTGGCAAGGCTGTCACAGAAAGTTTACCTGAAAACGGTTTTCAGGTATGGGCTTAATTCTTATTCTTCTGGTGACAGTTGAACTTGTTCATTGTTCACCAACATTTCTTTCCGCAGGCATTCCTACCAAGGTTCCAAGGGGAGAACTTAGAGAAGAACAAAATCTTATATTCTAGGATTGAAAAGTTGGCAGAGAAGCACGGACATACAGCTTCACAACTTGCTCTCGCATGGATTCTTGGTCAAGGAGATGATGTGGTACCCATCCCCGGTGAGCATTTGTTGTACCTGAATCAAATTTGTTATGAGTTGTGGCCAACATTACATTATATGAAATTATTTTGAAAATGCATTTTGTTTGGAAATGAGCTCATAATATGAATTGTGTTTTTCCTGTGAATTAACTTTCTGTAATTGTTATGTGTTGTAGGAACAACCAAGATAAAAAATCTTGATAGTAATATTGGTTCACTGGAAGTGAAGCTCAGTAAAGATGACTTAGAGGATATAACAAACGCTGTACCAATATCTGAGGTGGCAGGGAATCGAACTAATGAAACATTTTCTAGATGTTCATGGGAGTCTGCTAATACCCCACCAAAAGCGTAACTGGTTTTTAATCTCCTTGTATGCCTCACAATCGTAAAACTTATGCAAAACTCGTTGTGTTCTTAATTATGCACCTGTTGTTGAATTACGAGACTGTTTGATCAAGCCAATAAATTCATCATTGTTCAATCAATGTTTCGCTACTCATTTTTATTTATCATGCACAATCGCATTTAAAAGCACACTCATCACTCACAAACATGCATTGGTGTTGGTAATTTCACCATCTCTAGATAAATTAAGCTATCTAGATCATAACTATTATCATTCATATTCAGTCTTTTACAATGAGGGAAAAGGAGACCTTTTCATATGGCAGTGCTCTCTTTTATCTATTTTTTGGCATTTGGTTACTCACTTCTCTTTCGCGGGTAAACTATCTTAAAATAAAACAGATGCTAGTAAAGAAATTAAAATAGTTTTTTTTCAAAATAATTAGTGAGTTATTGTTATAACCTATGTCTTGATTTTAATAGATAACTCATAAATTAAGACTTTTAATTAATATCCTCGTTTATATATTTTTTAAAATTCTTATCATGATTTCACTTCTTAGTTATGTTTCTCTCATTATGAGAAATGTTTAAAATGTTCAATAATTGTGTAGAAATAAAAAATATATATAAAATAATTAAAAATGTTCAACATTTCAAAAGAATCATATTTCGCATTTTCTTTTAGGTTATTTTTTCATAGTATGTAGTATGTCCACAACTAAAAGTAATAAAAATTTATTTATTTTTATGCATCTTTTATGATTATGTGAAGAAAAATTAATCACAAAAAAAAAGCTAGAACTCTTAATAAAAGGACTAGACTAAATTTAGTTATGTACTTAAATAACATAACTGGACCGCCATTCATTTCACCCTCCGACAAGGCTTATGCTCGTTGATGCTTACACCAATACATAAACATGGGTACGGCTTATTGTATTCCATAACTTTTTTAATTAACTAAAGACTAATTAGAAAATGTACCTACTTGAACTCGTTTCTTTGGTAGGTGAGTTTTTGTGACATGATCTTATAACTTCCCTTACATATATTTAGGCCATTCTATATTTTGAATTTTAATAATTCAAAAGGTATTTTAAACCTAATAACCAACAAATAATACAAAAATATTTTTTCATAATATTGTTATGTTAAATATGTTATTATATATATATATATATATAATATGGCTATTTTATGACAAGGGTAATGAATTAAAATTAATAAATTGTCTTTAAGGACAAAAGTCTTGGATAAGTTTAAGGGTCCTTTAGAATGATATTATTTGGATGAGTCTAAAGGTCCTTTAGGATGAGTATAAGGATAACCGTCTTCCATGTTTTAATTTTATTTTTTCATCTGTCTTTAACTTTTTATTTTTTTTTCTTTTATCTCTATCTTCTCCTATAATTATGAAATTAATATATATGTAATAATAAATTGTTCACATTCATCTTATAAAAAAAACCATGTTAATAAATTTAAAAAAAATATAATATTAAAGTGAATAAGTGTCTATCTTTATTATAAAATATTACTGAATTATAACATTTATCAATATACTAATTAATATATATATATATATATATATAATTTTATAAAATTGTAATTATTAATGAATTTTATTTATGCGAATAATACCATAGATCATTTGTCTTTTAAATTTTTTATATTAAGTTTGTAAGTCAAATAAATTATACTATATGCCATTTTTAAAAAACATATAGGTTATTCAAATCCCGGTAAAGACACGCTATAATGACTGAATAAAAATCAAAGTCAATTGGTGGAATACATGTATCTGCATAATCATATTTACCACCATAAACAATCAATATTTTTAGAATTATTTACGGAAAAAAGTAGGATACAGTAAAACAATCAATAATTAATACTTTAATATAGTTATAAATATGTATGGATAACAGATTTATTTACGTTCAAACCTTTTAAAAAAATAAACGCAAATATTATAACATATGAAATAATACTAAATAAAAACATTATCAGTATATAAATAAACAAACCCTGAAATTTTAAAATCTAGTATTAACATGAAACCAACTAGTTCTCAATTCTTAATCTTTTGTAGCAAGATCCCTATTAATTAATTAAAATAAACCGTAATCATAATTTATATAAACTAATGTATATTAATAAAACTCTAATCTTAAATTTAAAACAAGAATAAAAAGAGGATAAAATATGTTTTTCCAAAAGTTTGACTGAAATTGATTTGGCCAAGAAAGTAAGAAATCTGATTTTGAAAAAAGGTACTGGCATTGATTGAATGTTTATTTAGAAGAAAGTAACCTACATGAAACGACATCGTGTGCCTTTAAGTCTATGGCTAAAACTAAACTTATAGAATACGCCAACCATCAAATCCCCCACTTTTTAAGGACTAATTTTCCCCTTCTCTATGACTTTTTCATAACTAAACTTGACAATGCTCTCTGAGAAAAATTATTAAATAGAAATTTATTTTATAAAAAAAATAATTAATTATTATAGTGATTAAATTAGATAATATTTACTGATTAAAAATAATTTTAATTTTTAAATTAGTTTATATTATTGTTAAATGATTTTTAAATTCGTATATAATGAATTATCAAAGTTTTAACTATTAATTATTTATATTCTAAATTTAGAAAAAATCTTGTTAACTAATTAGATATCAATTTAAAAACCATTTAATAATAATAAAAATTAATTTAGAAATCAAAAAAAAATTTACTCTCCAAAATTGTCTCTAATTTGGTCACTATATCAACTAATTATTTTTTGTCTCTAAAATTGATTTCTAATTAATGATTTTTTTATATTGTCTTATTTGTTATTTTAACTTTTCTAACAAAATTGAATTTGTTAAAAAGATAATTGAGTATTTTTATCAAAAATAATTTCTGTATTAATACTCTTAAGGAGTGTCATTAATTTTTGTGGGTACAATTCATTTTTCCACTTTCCCTGCCTTTTGGTCAACTTCTTATGTTAATTTCCAAATGCTACAAGTCACATTTCTCCACTTTAATTTCATTATATTTTGTTCACTATAAATTACCTTGTTTGTCTTAAAGTTGAAAAATTAATTTTCATATTTTAAGCAAAATATATATCTTAATCTAAGTATATAAATAAAATTAATTTAAGTATACAATCTAACCATATTTATTAATTTGTGGTTATAACAATTTCCTTTATATTCAATTTTTACAGACAAAAAGAAATTAATTTCACCAAAACTCTAAATTACCCGAACATCATATAAACAAAAAGAAGTAAACGATTTTTTAATTAGATACAACTTATTGTGTTTTATATATTTAGGCTTTTAACATACTTTAAAAATTTACAAAAATAATATATGGTTATTATAATATGATAACTATATATAATATTCATCAATTTTACTTAGCTAATTTTTATTAAAATTTGATTAACATTTTTAAAATAATCTCTTGTTCTAATAATATTTTATAGTATACAAAATTTAAATAAACAATTTTATTCATAAAATGTGAATGTATGTGTCGTAAGTCGTTTGATACGTGTGTGTAAAAGAAGTTCAACGCTTATACGTCGTACGTATGATTTAATTGTTGTTTACAAACTTAGGTACATTCTTGACCTTCTTTCTTACGAAAACCAAATTGAACAGTCCAGTTCAAATACATGGACTCTAGTTAGTCAAAACGACCACATTTTTTCAGTTTAGTTATTAAATTTATGTATACAATCATCTTATTTCGTTTTTCCATTATTTTTATATTTGTATTATGCGTATATATATTATTTCTCTATTTTTTATTTATTTTTTTCCTTTTATGTTTTACTGAGACAACTCAAAGATAAGTGTATACCAACATGTAGAATCTTCCTCAAAAATAAATAATTGAAAGAGACAAAATATATATATATATATATATATATATATATATATATATATATATATATATATATATATATATATTATATATGCTCTCTCTTTTCTCTATATTCTATGCGAAGTGCGAGTGTTTTGTTGT